>OGYT01000099.1_pt1 | contig 60911 bp, 85 predicted proteins | sample 1576631 | NCBI WGS metagenome assembly OGYT01 (sample SAMEA3541588, study PRJEB24748) | human gut metagenome | biome: human gut; feature: human-associated habitat; material: faeces | place: China | collected 2012
CAGCAATACGATGTTGCTTATTGAATCGATTTACACAAAACTCTTGACACACCCACGTTACGTCGCCAGTGAGTGTAGATAAATCAAAGTTCTTGTAATGATGATGACGCTCTAAATCAATGTTATTCTCTTGAATATAGTCCAAGAGCTTGAAAAGAACCGCATGAGTGATTTGACAATCGTTTAGGGCCCTGTGCTGGATTCCGTCAATGGAGAAGTATTTTTTTAAATCCTTTAAACGGTGATGCGGCAGATCAGGTAAGGCGATGCGGGATAAACGCATGGTGTCCAGAAAATCGTTCTTGAATTCACAACCTAAACATCCTAGGAAATTATCATACAGGAAATTAATATCGAAATTAACATTGTGGCCAACAATAACAGAATCGCCTAAGTAGTCGTACAAATCCTTTGCGATATCCTTAAACTTAGGAGCATTAGCCAGCATGTCATCAGAGATTCCAGTTAATTCAGTAATGAAGTCATCTACATAATGCATGGAATCATCTTCGTCATCCTCATAAGGCGTAGGCTGTACATATGAGTGGAAAGTATCTATTTTTTCAGAGCCGGCATAACGAATACAGGCCACTTCGATAATTTCATCGAAATGGGGATTATAGCCAGTAGTTTCTAAATCCAATACGATATAATTGTCCGGCAAAGACAATAGAGAAGAACCCTTATGGCGTATATGCTTTTCTTTCCCCTTATGGGATGAATCCATTGAAAGCTCTATAGCATCTTTATTTATTGATATATTAAACATGTTACCACCTCATTTATTTTTTAAAGTCCACGACGATCAGGTTGCCTCGCCGGTCTTGATTTTAGTGCAGAATTGTTTCTGTAAGGTCAACGCTTCAACAGACCCTTGAGCCGCTACCTTGCCAACATGGTTCAGCTTCCTGTAATTGGATAATAATTTATACTCATCATCGGTGAAAGCCGGGTGCTTATTATTGGCGTTTTGGTTTTCAGATAAAGGCGAATCAGATATACCTAAAAGATAATCAATTGAAACGTGAAAATAATCGGCAAGCTTTTTTAGAATTTCAGGACTTGGTGTTGCACGACCTAATTCATACTTCGATATTGCTGCCTTTTGGACAGAAAGTATTTTCCCCAACTCTGATTGAGTTATTCCCTTCCCAATTCGCAGCTCGCGTATCTTATTCATCTACACCACCCCTTTTTATCATGTTATAGTATCTTGATAGGATACGCAATAAAAGTATTTATATTGGAAACTTTTACAATTAAGTGTCTTTACAAGATACTTAAAATGGTGTAATATATAAGTATCCTAAGAAGATACAAGAAATAGAGGCAGGCATTAAAGGTGGTGAGAACATGTTTGAAAGATTAAGAGAAATTAGAATGTCTAAAGGAATCACGTGTGAAATGATGGCCAAAGCATTGGGATTGCAGACCAAATCAGCATATAGCAAAAAAGAATTAGGCAGAACACCGTTTTCCCTTGCAGATGCTAAAATCATTTCTGACACATTAGGATATTCCATTGAAGAAATTTTTTTTGACAATGAAGTATCTTAAAAAGATACTAAAGAAGGACGCACACATGATAAGAAAGGAAATAGAAAGGCTAAAGGCAAGAGTCCAAGGCTTATCAAAGGAACGACTATGAAGCTAAAAATCATGGAAATCATGGCTATTGTACTGTTCGCCCTTATGGCCCTGGGCATCGAGTACTGGATTTACTACAACGGGATGCTCAAAGAACACATGACGTTTTTTGAATTTCTGCTGCTCATCGGCAGAAGGTAAGGAGATGAAACCATGGAAGAACATAGAGAATATGTAGATAAACGGGGATGGCGTTACGCGGCCATACCGATCAAATCATACGCTATTTGCTATCAGAAGAAGCCGGGTAGCGGCTGGCATCGGATGAAAGCCGTTCCGGTATGCATAACCTGGGACGAAGCAAAACGACGTTGCGATGAACAGGCAGTTAAGAAAGGATGGAAGAGATTGTGAATAAAAAAGAAAAGGAATTTTTAGAAAATAACTTGTATTTCAACTATTTAAGGCGCCTGCGCACACAGGCGGACATGAAGAACGACAAGAGCAAGCAGGCCCGGATCATGGCCCAAGTCTCGGAATTTGCCGCCGAAGAAGCGGAAGTAATTTGTCGGCACTTGATTCCAGGCTTGGACATTGAAAGCGTCAAAAAGAGAGCTAAGGAAACATTTGAATTAGAGAAAGGGTAAAAAGATGTATGACATCTTTCGCCAGGCCGGCGACTGGATTTTGTAAGGCTACTTATATTGTAGCCGAAAGGAGGCGTTACACCATGACAAAACGGTTCGGAATTGAAATAAAAAAAGCCCGCAAAGATGCGGGAATGACGCAGGAGCAGGCAGCGGAAGCATTAAATGTTTCCGTGCGAACATATGCCAAATACGAAGGCGGGGAAATCCTGCCAGGTGACGACATGGTTGCCGGCATGATGCAGGTCTTTGAAAATCCGTGCCTCGGCTATGCATATTTGTCGAAAGAATCGGCAGTCGGCAGGATGATCCTGCCGAAAGTCGGAAAACTGCCGGGCGTCGCGGCCGGGGCCATGCAGTATCATGTAGCCCTGGCAGATGCGAACAGCGACTGCATCCGGCTCGAACGTATCTGCTGTGATGACAAAATTACCATGGCCGAAGAAAGGGACCTGAGCCCCATTGTAGAGAAAATCTTTGATTTAGCCGGCAAGGGATTGACGCTCTATCTAACCTGTCCAAAACGGACACAAAAAAAGAACCGCTCGGCGGCAACCGAACGGCTCTTATGCGGGAAATGAACAAAAAAGATAAGTCTACAGATATTGTAGCACGAAGCGAAGAAAGCCGCAATAGAGAGAGGCAACCACATGGGAAATCAAATAAATGACGGGCCGTGGGCCGAAATAAAGCAAATTAATGAAAAAGCGGAGCGAATCACCGCGATTAACGTCTTAATCCTTGTTTTGCATATCGCAATATTCATGATGGGGAAGTAAAAAGGGGCGATAGCATGGAAAAGAAGCTGGAACCGATGAAATTGAGCGACCAACTGACTTGGAACCGCAAGGAATTGGCGGAAGTCACGGGGCGCAGTAAAGAAGTCGTCGACCAATGGATCTATGAAGGGGCGCCATGTTGCCGTGAAGGACATACGTATGTATTTGAGCGCACGAGCATGATTGCCTGGCTTCGCGCCCGGGCCGTGAACCGAACGGGGATGATCCGCAAAACGGAAGTATATGACGACATCTTCCCAGGCATTGAATTGGCATAGGAGGGAAAAGCATGAAAACGATGAAAATATACGGCCATCAACCGGCCGTAAAGCAACCGTCGAAAAAAGGGAAAGTGGCCCGCCTGGCCATGACGATTTTGCTTGCCTTTGGCATCGGCGTCTATGCCGGCACGGGTATCGGGAATATCGGCCAGGGGCCGACAGTGGCCGCCGATGAAGCGGACGTACATGTCGTAGAAGACGGTGAAACATTGTGGGACATTGCCCGCAGCGTCGCCGATGCACGCGGGCAAGACATCCGCGCAACTATCTACGACATTCAAACCAACAACGGCTTGCAGGAAGACGACAACCTGCAACCAGGGCAACGCATTATTATCCGATAGGAGGGGTTGGGATGAAGACAATCAGTAAGGATGCACTGAGGAACATGCTCAGGCGAAAAGAAGGCTGGAAGCTGGTGCCGGATGGCGTGCAAGATTTGTTGACAGACGTCGTCTATAAACAACTGGCAAACGGAACATGGAGCAACGGAAACCCGGAAGCCATTTTTATAGCTAACGGCTACTATTGCGTACGCTATCAAAATGGCATGTGGTGGCACTATGATCTGATTCATAAAACGTGGTTTTAGGGGGGCGGAAAAATGGAAGAGCTGGAAAGAAAATGTATGATTTGCGGGCATGTCTTTACCCTGGACTTACGAGGGAGAAAAAAGAAAACGTGCTCAGCTTGTCGAGAACGGATATTGCAAGAGCATGATAAATATGAAGCGGAATTTAACCGCGGCGAAAAGCCGGCCCCCGATTTCTGTATCGTCTGTGGCAAGCAGATAGGCAATCCACGAACACGGAAATATACGTGCAGCCCGACATGCCGGCGGGAAATGGTCAACGTCGTAGGCTGTCGATGGCAGCGGAAGAAGCGGAAAATCATGAAGCTCAAGCGGATGCAGGAAAAAGCCAGGGAAAAAGAGGAGAGGGACAAAGATGCCGAATTTGCCAAAGAAATCAAAAAGCAGTTCCGTAAAGGTCATCGCCCGCCGAAACCGAAAACCTATACCCCGGAAAAGAAAGAATTAAGCCGTATGGGGCAGTGCATCGAAGAAGCCCGCGCGATGGGATTATCATACGGGCAGTACATGGCCCGGAAAATCAGCATGAGGAAGGAATAAGAGATGAAAATTACCGATGAAGAAATGGAAAACGCGTTGAACACAATTATTAAAGGCTGTGAGCAGCAGGAAGATTGCATACGCTGTCCCATCGAATGGCAGTGTAATCGTATGGTAGCCGATCAGACACGGCCCAATGGCGTAGGACAAGTGCCGAAAGTTCCCAGGGCTGGCGAAAAATACTATTATGCAGATTCGTTAGGGGTGGCGATAGAAAAAAACGATGCGCTACGACCTGCTGGATAAAATCAACACATCTACGCACAACTATTTCCCGACAATCTGGCAGGCCAAACAGTATGCAGAGGACATGAAAGGGATGCGGTCGATAATCTTTGAAACCATCCATCGTGAGTATCTCACGATGAAGCGGAAAAACAGGCGGAAGGCCATAAAGAAAATGAAACATAATGGCATCCCGTTGACGGCATTGGATGGCAAGGGAGACCCATATGATCCAAAGAATAAATGAGGTGGATAGATGGAAAACTGGTACAAGCCGGGGCCGGTGCGCATCTCTTACACCGAGCCGGATCCACGGCCCAAGAAGCCGAAGCGGAACTGGGAAAAACACAGTGACATAATGGCCTACCAGGCTAAGACTGTCGAAAAGATCCGCAAGCGGCTGGAACACGCAAAACGGAAATAGGTGGCATGAATGAAGCGTTGTTATTATTGCCATAAAAAATTGACCGGACGGATACACTACGTTGTCACCCCGTCCGGCAATTTAGCGCCTGTCTGTGCTGACGACCGGAAGTGCAAGCCCAGAGGCATCACCTGCCATGGAGACAAACCCAAGGCAAAGAAACAGCCACGGACGCGGGCGTTGAAGCGGAACCAAGGAGCTAATGGAAATGGATAGAAGTGATTCGATTGTTGAAAATATTAGAATTATTTGGGGGAATTGGCAGCCCTAGAGTTGCGTTGCGGAATTTAGGGATTCCCGTCAAAGCGATAGATTACGTAGAAATCGACGAAAAAGCAGTGCGAAGCTACAATGCCATGTTTGCAAGCGAACTCCCGTATAGAACGCAGGACGTTCGCGGATGGAATTTAAAGCCGGATATTCTCATTCACGGCAGCCCTTGCCAGGACTTTTCCATTGCAGGGCGTCAAAAGGGAGCAGACCCCGGAAGTGGGACTCGATCGTCGCTCATGTGGGAAACGCTAAATATCGTCAAAAACATGGGATTGTGGCGACCGAGAATTATAATCTGGGAAAACGTGAAGAATGTACGGTCAAAATACATGGTACATAACCATGAGCGGTACATGACCGAGTTGAAAAAGCTGGGATATACAAGCAGTTTTCGCATGTTGGATGCTAGAAATTTTGGCTTACCGCAAGCCAGACAGCGAATATTCACTATATCGGTGTTGGGCGGTCAAGATTTTGACTTTGATGCACTCAAACAAAGGCCTATGCAACCCATTGCTAACTATCTAGAGGACGGTCCGGTAGACGACTTTTATACCGTCAAAGCGCCCAGCATGTTGCGGGCAATCGGGAAAACGGGGACTGTGCGCCGTCTGCCGATTATCAAAGATTACTGCTACACAATCACGGAGCGACCAGACAGAGCGCCAGGAAGTGGCTGTCTTCCTATAGGTAATGGCAAATACAGATACTTGACGGAAAAAGAATGTTGGCGATTACAAGGATACAGCGACAAGGATTTTGAAGCGGCCGCCGGTGTTAATTCCCGACGAGCACTGTATAAGCAAGCTGGGAACTCCATCCCCGTACCAATTTTTGAAAGCATATTTAGCAAGATGCTATAGAAGAGGGATAGCATGAAATTCGGACGATTTAAACCATGGAACGAATTGAAAAACAATATTGACGGCATCGAGCATTACGAGTTTCATTTTAAAAATGGATATGGGGCCAGCGTCATTCGCGGCCCTTACAGTTATGGCGGCCCGCAAGGCCTGTATGAACTGGCTGTACTCAAACGAAACCGTCTTTACCCTCGGTACTGGGACGTCACGTATGACACACCGATTACAAGCGACGTCCTGGGAAACCTAGAATACAACGACGTTGTGAAATACTTGGAAGAAATTAACAGGATATGAGGTGATGGAAGTATGGTGGAGGACTTCGGAGATTTTGAGCCGGAATATATCAGACTGACAGAGGATAAGCGGGAAATATATGACTTTCGTTTTTTTTAATGGGCACGGCGCCTGTGTTATGCGGACCTTTTGGCAAAGAAGCGAGCTTGACGGTATAGGCCGAGAACAGTGGCTATACATTGTTTTTCTGACGAAAAAGAAGGAAGGCTACTGGCTGTTAGATAATGATCAACGACTCAACGATGAAATTATGAACGGATTCGGGCAGTTGTTAGAGCCGCAAGACGTTGAAACAGTCCTGAAAAGGATAAGCAGTCTGCCAGATTACGAAGCATATAAGAAGGGAGGGAAACCATTGGATATTAGTATGAGCCGGATACGGCGGGACATTGACCGGGCCTGTGAAGCGGGTCGGCAATACACGATTATCCCGCGGACCGGCGACAATCATGTCGACGCGGCTATTTGCACGACGATGGAAGCGGAAGGGTACAAAGTGGCCCGGAATCAAAATAAGATCTTAATCAGTTGGTACTAAAAAGGAGTGGAAGAAAATGCTAATGGTTTATGTGAGTCACCCGTGGGGCGGCAAAAGAGGAAATGCAATTAACGCCGATGAAGAGACGACCAAACTGCAATTAGATTATGACGACGTCGTCTTCGTGTCGCCCATCCATGCGATACGGACCGGCGGCTATAATAAAGTCGATTATGTGGACGGCCTGGCTTATGCTATCGAATTGATGCGGCGATGCGATATTGTCTATGTAGCACCAGGCTGGCGGGAAAGCACAGGATGCCGGGCCGAAGTAGAGGAAGCACGACGGAAAAACATACCGATTGTGACTAATCGCCAGCAGCTGGAAGAGCAGCTGGAAAGAACCTGTGAGTTGACGTCGAAAATGTATTACCAGCCGGTACGGCGGCAATACGTCTGGAATTTGCTTGAAGAAATAGGGGGATATCATGCATAGCATACGTAAAACATTGATGGCCTTGATCGCCATATCCTTTACGACCTGGATTCTAATCGGAGCATGTATTTACATGATTTTCTTATGGTGATTCGTGATAGTACGGAGAAGACGCCAGCATACATATATTGCCAAATTTGCGGGATGCCTATTATGAACTGCATATATTGCCCGGAAGAAGAAGGAGACATCTGCCAGGTCCATTGCATGGCATGTCCGCACTTTGAAACGTATTCAGGATGCTGGCACTGCACATACAAAAAAGACGACGAAGAGACAGCCAAATAGGCAAGGTCTCTTTTCGCCTTATATATGTATTATATAAAAATAAGAGGCTGGGCCTCTTAGGGGCTAGTAGTAGGCGTTATATTTAGTACCGTTTTTATAAAAATCAGCGAAAAGAGGTGACAGATGTGGGATTCGTACGCAATGTGAAATATTTCTGTGGAAAAGAATACGTAGAAATGGATCTGTTCGAGATGGCCGACATGCGGGAACGAGGTCGGAAGATGCGGGGCAAGAAAATCAATCTGTCCTCTGCTGACCAGGTACGTCGGAATCGGAACCGGGCGGCGCGGACTTTTTTGCAGAAAGTGCATACGAATTTCACGGCGAACGACATTTACCTTACGCTGACCTATGATCTGATGCATCGGCCAGAAAACACAAAGGCTGCTAAACGGGACTTTCATAATTTCATACGACGGATAAACCGCCGCCGGAAAAAACTCGGTATGAAACCCGTGCAATACATGGGGACCATCGAACGCAAGGGAGAAAATTATCATTTCCACATGATTATCAGCGGCGGCCTGGACCGGGACGAATTGGAAAGCATATGGGGGAAGGGCTTGAGCAACGCCAGACGTCTGCGCATCCACGACCAGGAATTGATGCAGAAGCTGTGCAAATACATCCTGAAAGAAGCCCGCGACAAAGAAAAGTACGAAAATACTTACATTTGTTCGCGGAATTTAAAGAACCCGGTTGTCAAGAAAAACGACTGGGCCTTTAGTCACAAGAAACTGAACGAACTGGCAGGGCTGACAGACTGCCGGGAAATATGGGAAGCTATGTATCCCAAGTATGAATTCATCGAAGCCATGTCAACCTATAATGACATGACAGGTTGGCATGTGACTGTCAAAATGAGGAAGAAAGAAGGGAGTGCATGAATCCACTCAAAATAGTGATTCCCGGGCCGCTTCCGGGACTCAACGAGTACGTCAAAGCGAACCGGGCCAATCCACACACGGGAAGCCGGATGAGCCGGGCGGCTCACGAAATCTGCAAGACCGGTATGATTAAATACAACGGCCGTCACATCAAGCGGGGGCGGTTTATTTTCTCGTGGTATGAAAAGAATCAGCGTCGGGACAAAGACAACATTGCCTTTGCAAAGAAATTTATCCTGGATGCCCTGCAAGAAATGAAGATCCTGAAAAATGATGGCTGGGCCGAGGTGACCGGCTTCGAGGACCGCTTTTATGTAGACAAGCATAATCCACGGGTCGAGGTAGAAATTTACGAAGAAGGGAATGAAGACGATGAAGCAGAACAGAAGGGTACGAAAGATTAAAGTCGACAAGCAGGGGAAAATATCCATTGACTGGGAAGTTAGGCCCGAAGGGCTATCAACGTGGGACGAATATCACATGAAATGTTCAGACCCGGCACGGCCAGAATTTTATAACGCCCTGATAGATTTGCGCCAGGATGTATTGACCTTGCTAGAATATCCCAAGACATGGCTGGACGATATTCTTGTCAAAGGTGTATCATTCAGCTACAGCGACGACGGCGTCAAAGGGGCTGTCATCTCGGGACAGCGGACGTTGCAATATTCGGCGTCACCGGCAAATTTCAACACGCCGCATAAACCGTATGAGATGTACAATGAGAACGCCGAAGACACAGACGGCATCATCGTCATGCCCGAAGAAATCCAGGAGCGCTTAGACGTACTGGACGATGAAGCCAACAAATATATTGACGGCGACCGGGCACAAATGGAACTGAAATTTGAAGATGTGAGAAAACCAGATAAACAAGAAAAATCAGCATAGAAAGGGTGAAGTGATATGACAGCAGAAGAGTATTTGAAGCAGTATGCAGTGATGCGGGCGGAAGTGGAACAGAAAGAGCGTCTGATCCGGACAATGGGGAAGGAAATATTCGGCGGGCCATCGGACCGGATAACGTCGGTCATGGCGGGAAGCCTGGGCCGGTCCAGCCAGGGGAACTACTGGGACCCGAAAAGCCTGAAAAAATTCAAGACCGAGCTGGACAAGCAGGAAGACCGGGTCAGGGATATGCGCAATTTTATGATGCGGATCATCAACCAAATTGACGGCCTGGACGACGGAAAAGACCGGGCGCTGCTAAACGGCTACTATGTCCAGGGCATGACATGGGGAGAGCTGGCCCGGCAAATGAACTATGCCGATGTGTACGTTAGAGGATACCTGAAAGCTGCCGCACTCAATCACTTCGACAAAAAATATCACGAATTTCTTGTCACTTATCAACATGTTACAAGATAATACACCTTGACGTGATATACTGTAATCAGTCAAAGAGGGGATGATGGGGCCCAGATAGGAAGCGGCGGTCCCACATCCCACACACTTGACAACTCTGGTGATTCCACCTTCTCATGCCTCAAAGGTAAAGCACACAAGGAAAGAGCGTCCTGCAAAGGGCGCTCTTTTACTATGCCGGAAAAGGAGGGGCCGGAGAAAACAGGGGTGCCTGGAAAAAATAGGGGGTGCCTCGGAAAAACAGGGGATGCCTGAAACGCAAAAAGAGAAAGGAAGTCGACGTCATGGCCCGTGACTTTGCCAAGGCTTTTTACAACTCACAACGATGGCGCACGTGTGCCAAGGCATACGCAGCGTCGAAGCTCTATATCTGTGAGCGATGCCACAACAAGTTTGTCCGGCATGACGGAAAACGGCAACGGTGGATTGTACATCACAAGATACCGTTGACGCCGGACAACATCAACGATCCACGCATCGCCTACGGGTGGGACAACCTGCAGTTCTTATGCATTGAGTGTCACAACCAGCTGCACAGCAAGCACCACGTAGGACGACGATGTCAGTTCGATGCCGACGGCAACCTTTTATATTTTAAGTGATGAAGCTTTGACACCCCCCACCTTTAAGCCGCCACTTAAAGCTGGATGACGCCGGGGGCGGGCTTTTCTTTAATACAAACCCCGCGCCCGAGGGGGGTGTAGTCCATATATACGCGTAAGAAGATTTAGCAAAAAGAGGAGAGGAGGGATGACATGGCAAAACTTCAACCGAAAACGATACTGAATCGGCGAATTAAGGAATTGAAAGAGATTTTTTCTGCCGTCGATTCGGACAAAATGAAAGTCATCGAACCGTCACTGATCCAGGCGGCCAAGATGGAACTGTACATCGTCGACCTGGCACGTCAGCTCGATGATGCGGGCTTTGTCGAGACCTACCAGAACGGAGAGAACCAGACTGGGAAAAAGGAATCGACAGAGTCCAGGGCCTATAGCACGATGGTCAAGAACTACAACGCCGTCATCCGGACCCTGCTCGGCTGCTTGCCCGAAAGCGAACAGAAAGGCGCAGAAGACGAAATGCTTGCCTTTTTGAAATCGCGGACGCGGAAATGAACTACATAGAAAGCTACTATGGCGCCATCGAAAGCGGCAAGGTCGTCACATCGGAAAAGATTAGACGGACTTACAAGCACCTGGTGGCCAAGATGCACGACCCAGACAGCGCGTATGTATATGACGACGACAAAGCCAACTTTGCCATTGATTTCATCCAGACCTTTTGTAAGCATAGTAAAGGCAAGTGGGGCGGAAAGCCCTTAGTCCTGGAACTGTGGCAGAAGGCGGCGACGGCGGCTCTCTTCGGCTTCGTCGATAAACGGACGGGATTACGGGAATATCGGCAGATGGTCCTTATCGTGGCCCGTAAAAACGGAAAATCGACATGGGCCGCCGGCATGGCTCTATACCTGCTGGTCGCTGACGGCGAAGCGGGGCCGGAAATCTATTCCGCGGCTACGAAGCGGGACCAGGCAAAGATCATATGGACCGAAGTGCGCCGGATGATTAAGAAATCGCCGGCTCTCAACAAACATCTCAAATGTCTGGTAGGCAGTATCCGTTGCCGATTTAACGATGGCGTATTTGAACCGCTGGGGTCTGACAGCGACAAGCTGGACGGCTTGAATGTTCATGGCGCACTTATCGACGAACTGCACGCCATCAAGGACAAGAACATCTATGACGTCCTTATCGACGGCATGACAGCCCGTGAACAACCGGTATGCATCATCACGACGACAGCCGGCACCGTCCGGGACAACATTTTCGACTTGAAGTATGACGAATGTGCCCGGATCGTGGCAGGATATGGCGACCCGGAAGGCTATCACGACGAAACCATCCTTCCCCTAGTCTACGAGCTGGACAAGAGGGAAGAATGGACGGACCCGGCCGCCTGGGCAAAAGCAAACCCGGCCCTGGGAAGCGTCAAAGATAAAGAGCAGCTGGCCCATAAAGTCTATCAGGCGCAGCATAATCCGCTGCTGGTCAAGAACCTGCTATGTAAAGACTTCAACGTCCGCGAAACAGCGACGGAAGCGTTCTTGACATTCGAGCAGTTGAACAACGAAGCCACCTTTGACCTGGATGCACTGCATCCGCGGTACGCCATCGGCGGCGTCGACTTGTCAGCGACGACCGACTTGACGTGCGCGACGATCCTATTCAAAGTGCCGGAAGACGACGTCAATTTCTACGTCCATCAATGCTACTGGATACCGGAAGACCTGCTGGAAAAGCGGGTGCGCGAAGACCGCGTACCCTATGACATCTGGAAAAAGCGCGGCTTTGTCCGTACCAGCCCAGGGAACAGTATTGATTACCGGCTTATTGCCCAGTGGTTTGAAGAGATGCAGAAAGAGCATGACATTTACCTGTACAAAGTCGGCTATGACGCCTGGTCGGCTAAGTATTTCGTCCAGAACATGGAAGAAATCTTCGGCGAGCCGGTCATGGAAGCGGTCGTGCAGGGCAAGAAAACGTTGAGCGGGCCGATGAAGAGCCTAGCCGCGGAACTGGATGCCAAGCACATCATTTACAACAACAACCCGGTACTCAAGTGGTGCATGGCCAACACGTCCGTAGACGTAGACCGCAACGGCAACATCCAGCCGTGTAAGCTCCAAAATGCCAAGCAGCGTATTGACGGCATGGCGTCTCTGCTGGATGCCTACGTCGTCTATGAGCGCAACCGGGAAGAATATGACAACCTGCGATAGGAGGTGAGACGATGCAATTACGCAGCATATTTCAGAAAATTTTCGGATCCGAAAAAAGTTATGCCGGCGCCGGCACGATGAAACTGCTCAACAGCTACAACAACGTGTATACGCCGTGGGACGGCAACGCATACGACGACTCGACCGTCCGGGACTGCATCGACACCATCGCCAGGCACTTCGGCAAGATGCGGATACGGCATATCCGCCGGAGCGACGGAAAAATCGTAGAGACGGTACAAGACAAGCTCAATTACCTGCTGAGTACCAAGCCTAACGACTTCATGACAAGCAGTGAGTTCCTGGAGAAATTCATTGCCCAGTATTACAGCTACAACAACGCCTTCATTTATATCCAGCGCGACGTAAATGGGGGCGTTGTTGCGTTATGGCCGTTGGATTTCTCCATGGTAGAACTGCTACAGAAGGGCAGTGACATCTTTTGCCGGTTTACCTTCGGCGGCGGGAAGCGGACGACCGTACCGTATACCGACATCGTGCATGTCCGCCGGCACTATAACCGGGACGACTTTTTCGGCGACGATAATTGCCGGGTCATCAAAGAGGACCTGACGACGCTTAGGGCCTGCAAGGCATCTATCATCAACGCCGTGAAAAACTTCGGCGCCTTGCGGGGCATCATCAAGTGGGCGCAGGTACTGCGGCCGGAAGACGAAAAGGCAGCATGGCAGCGCTTCGTAGAAACGTATGCCTCGGGCAAGAACGGCAGCGGTATCGGGTCACTAGATAAAAAGGCCGATTTCCAGCAAATCAACACGACGGTCACGACATTCGACGCCAACCAGATGCAGTACACGAAAGAAACTATCTATGAGCACTACGGGCTGAATGCGAACATCGTCAAAGGCAATTACAAGGAAGACGAATACATTGCCTTCTACGAATCGGTCCTTGAACCGGTCGCCGTGAAGTTGTCCCAGGAACTGACAGACAAGCTCTTTACTGAGCGGGAGCAGGGATGGGGCAACGAAGTCATCATGGAAACGAACCGGCTCAGTTATATGAGTGTCGCATCTAAAATCAAGGTCTGCCAGGCCCTGACGCCTATCGGTTGCATCACGATAAACGAAGTCCGCGAAATGTTCGGCTATGCCGGCGTAGAAGGCGGCGACAAGCGACAGATTAGCTTGAATTACGTCAATGCTGACGATCAAAGTTTGTACCAGACCGGGAAAAACGGCGACAGCAGCAGTGATGATAATGGCGACGATGCGGAAGGAGGTGACGACGATGCAGGAACGAGTAAAACGAATCATGACAGTAAGGGCAGCACTGCCGAATGATGATGCGACCGGCGACGAAAGAATGATTGTCGAAGGCTATGCAGCCGTCTTCAACAGCCCTACGGTCCTATGGAAATCCAGCTGGTCGGGCACGACGTATATGGAACAGATCGACCCCAATGCCTTTACTGAGACGAATATGGACGACACTATTTTTAACTACAATCACGGCGACACGGCGTTAATCCTGGCCAGTGCCAGGAGCAAGACACTGACCATGGAAACCGACGCCAAGGGGCTGAAAATCCGGGCTGAAATCGCTGATACGAGTGTCGGCCGGGATATTTACACGCTCATCAAACGGGGAGACCTGGACAAAATGAGTTTTGCTTTTGACATTACCAGCCAGACCATCGAAGAAGACAACGAAGAAAACACATACCTGCGTAAAATCACGGGAATTGGAAATCTGTATGACGTCTCCGTTGTCAATTTCCCGGCCTATGACGATACATCTATCATGGCCAGGGCAAAAAATTACTTTGAAGAGCGGGAGGCGAAGTTAAGGGAACGCCGTCACCGCCTGGAATTACTCACATTATAGGAGGAAAAACATGAACAGATTAGCAGAAATCCGCAAGAGAAAAGCCGAAATCAGACAGACACTCCAGGAAGATACACAGCAGAATATTGACCTTGACGCACTGGAAAAGGAATTGCGAGCATTGAACGAAGAAGAAGCGGACCTGGAACGTCGCCAGGATATGGCCAACGGCATCAACATGGGCAAAACTACGGCTACGGTCATCGAACCGCCACAGGCACCGGCTAAGCGCGCAGAAAACCCCTATGATTCCGCCGAATACCGTATGGCTTTCATGCGCTATGTAACCCGCAATGAACCGATTCCGGCCGAGTTCCGCAGCGACGCCAACACCAAGACCGACGACATCGGTGCTGTTGTACCGCCGGTAACGCTCAACAAAATCGTCGAAAAAATAGAAGCATACGGCATGATCCTGCCGCTCGTAACCCGCACAGCCTATAAAACAGGCATGAATATCCCTGTGGCATCCGTCAAGCCGGTCGCCAGCTGGGTCGCTGAAGGCGCTGGCAGCGATAAGCAGAAAGAAAAACTCGAAGCATCCATTACTTTCGGCCATTTCAAACTCCGCTGCGCTGTCAGCGTATCCCTGGAAGTTGATAACATGGCCCTGTCGGCCTTTGAAAACCGTCTGGTATCGTCTATTTCAGAAGCCATGGCCAAAGCAATCGAACAGGCTATCCTGACCGGCAGCGGCACTGGCCAGCCTACGGGTATCCTCACCGATGACGAGAAGGGCGAAAACATTGCCGTCAAAGAAATTGATTACAAGACGCTCGTCAAAGCCGAAGCCACTCTTCCGATGGAATATGAAAACGGCGCTGTCTGGGTCATGAGCAAAAAGACCTTCATGGAATTTGTCGGCATGGTGGACACGAACGGCCAGCCGATTGCCCGCGTCAATTACGGCATCGGTGGCACTCCGGAACGGACCTTGCTGGGCCGCCGCGTCGTGCTCACCAACTATTTGCCGGCCTATGCAACGACCTTGAAGACAACGGACGTATTCGCCTTACTGTATGACTTCAGCGATTACACGCTCAACACCAACTTCGAAGTAGGCATGAAAGTCTACGAAGACAACGATACCGACGACATTGTCCGCAAATCTATCATGGTTTGTGATGGTAAGCCAATTCTGAGCGCATCCCTTGTCAAACTGACCGGGTCTGCGACTGCGTAAGCGTTGGGAGATGATACGAGATGGAATTGGAAGACCTGAAAGAGTATCTGCGTATTGATGCGGATATCACCGAGGACGACGTATTGATTACTTCGTTAGGGGAAGCCGCCATATCGTACCTCGAACAGACGACGGGGAAAGCCTACAACGATGAAAGCGCCTTGATGCGGATGGCTGTTTGTCAGCTGATTTTGCTGTGGTACGAAAACCGTACGCCCTTTACGACCAAGACCAACGTCAACGACCTGCCAAACAGCCTAAACGCTATCATCAAGCATATCGCCCTGGCGCAGGCGTACCCGAGCAAGGAGGATGCGGCGACATGATAAACATGGACGAAATCGGCCTGCTCAATCGCCGTATCCACCTCTTACAGTACGTAGAAACGGAAGACGAATACGGATTGACGCACCAGACCTTGAAAGACGCCATAGGGCATCCTATATGGGCCAGGATAGAACCGGCACGGGGGCGGACCTATTACGAACAGATGCGCGATAAGGTTGAATTGATTACGAAAATCACCATTCGCTACCGGCCGGGCATCGACGAAAACATGCTGGTCCAGTACGGGGAAAAGACGTATAAAATCACGTCTGTCGTAGACCCCTATGAAGCACATATCAAACTAGAACTCATGTGCAATATTAGGAAAGCAGGTGAATCCGGTGACGATTGACGAATTTAACGCCAGGCTAGAACAATTTGCCAAAGAGTACCCAGCCGATGCCAGCGATGCCCTGCAAAAAGGTGCCCGGGAAATGGTACGGGAATTAAAAGCGGCTACACCAATCGGCCGTACTAATCACAGAAAGAAATTGGCAAAAAGCTGGAAAATCAAAATGAAAGATCGATATGGCAGAGCCCCGGAAGCGGATATACGAAACGCTGCCCCTCATTACCACCTGGTAGAGCGTGGCGTACAGAATCCAAAGGACCCACACGGGCAGCCGAAACCAGAATGGAAAGCGCCCCTTAACAAGCATGTCGGCTTTGCCGAAAGGACCGTACAAAGCAGCTGGCCAAAAGTAAAAGAAACCATGTCCAAAAATTTCTATGAAAAGGTGCGTGATCATTTTGGCTGAGATTGTCCGCCAAGCCGATGTGCTGAAACATATCATTGCTATGCTGACGGCTGAGTTTAACTGCAAGGTGTATGCCGATGAAGTCCGTGAAGACTTCCGGAAACCTTGCTTTTTTATTGCCGCCACCTCGGTCATGACGCCGAAAATGACGAACTGGATGCAGAAAGAATTGACGGTACGCCTGGTATATTACCCCAAAGACTCGGAGAAAAACGAAATTACCTATATGGATGTCGTAGACCAGGTGCAGATGCTGTTCCCGGTCGGCATCCAGACTAGTGACCGCTTTTTGAAAATCGAGTCCATTGAGGATGACCGCGTCGGTGAAGAGGATGACATTCTGGAAATCACCATCGTCATCCCGTATCTGGAACGGGCCAACAACAACCAGGACAGTGGCGACCTCATCGAAGAAGTCGACATGAACGTCATCGACAGCAAAGAAAACACATTTCCAGACACCATTACCAAAGAAGAAACAGGAGGATAAACAATGGCAAAATTAGGCATGCCCTCGATTAACATCTCGTTCATCGAAGCGGGCATTGAAGCGATTAACCGCAGTCAGCGTGGCATTGTAGCACTGCTGCTGGAAGAGCCACAGGCGACAATTACCAACCTGATGAAAGACCACGAAGTCACGAGCGGCGGCACGACAACGACGGAAAAAGCTATCAAGAATCCCTTTACCGTCTATACAACAGATGATATTCCGTCTGAATTGTCGGACGACAACAAAGACTATATCACCAAGGCGCTTATCGGCTATGTCAAAGCGCCGTATCGGGTCAAAGTCTATCTCATGGCCCAGGACGAAACGGCCGACTCTAAAGAAGACAAGTTTGCCAACGCCCTGAAAGGACTGGCTACAGACCGCTGGGACTACCTGGCTATTCCGACCATTACGACGGCCCAGTGCGAAAGCGTCGCCACCTGGATGAAGACCAACCGCGACAATAAGCACAAACGCTCGAAAGTCATCCTGCCAGGCTGTGCTGGCGATTATGAAGGAATCATTAATTTCTCCAATACAACCATCGTCACGGCCAGCAAGACCTATACAGGAGCCCAGTACATCCCACGTATTGCCGGGCTGATTGCCGGCACGCCGCTGACCATTTCGGCGACCTATGCGCCGCTGTCGGAAGTCATCGACTGCGACAAATACACGCTCGACGAAAACGACGAAAAAGTCAATAAAGGCGAACTCTTCGTTTGGTACGACGGCGAAAAATTCAAGCTGTCCCGCGCCATGAACAGCCTTGTCACGACGACCCAGGGCAAACAGGAATCATACCAGACAATCAAGAGCGTAGACATTATGGACGCCATCTATGACGACCTGCGCAAGACTACGGAAGACTCGTACATTGGCAAATATACAAACGATTACGATAACAAGCAGATTCTGATTACGGCCATCTATGGATATTTCAAAGAATTGGAAGACGGCCGGCTGCTGGAAAAAGGCTACTCGAACGTAGACATCAACGTGGAAGCGGTCAAGAACTACCAGCTCCAGCACGGCTTATACACCAAAGAACAGCTGGCCGACATGGATGATCTGACCATCAAGAAGCTGGACACGAAAAAGAAAGTATTCTTAACGGCTAATATTAAGATCCTCGACGCTATGGAAGATTTCGATTTCCCCATCAATATTTAGGAGGTGACGCGCAATGGATTCGATGAAAGCACAACAGGTTATGTCCGGCACCGAAGGTGAACTGTGGATTGACGGCACCAAAATGGCCCAGGTAGAGCAGTTCAAGGCCGAAGTTAACCTCAATAAGCAGGAAGTCAAACAGGTCAAGAAGCGCAGTAAACAGTATAAGGTCACAGGCTGGGAAGGAAAAGGCTCGCTCAAGATGAATCACGTATCGTCGTTTTTTATCGACAAAATGAGCGACAACATCAAAGAAGGGCACCAGACCGTATGCACGATTATTGGCAAATTGTCCGACCCGGATGCGATTGGCGACGAACGGGTAGTCATCTATGACGCGACGTTCGACAAGCTGACGTTGATGGACTGGGAAGCCCAGAAGCTGACCGAAGACAGCTACGATTTTACCTTTACTGACTTTGATATCCTCGATTCGGCGAGTGAATAAGGAGAGAAACAATGAATTTAGCAGATGCATTACTGGCAGCAGATGCCGGGAAAATCACCAAGAAAGAGCATAAGTCGTATGAAGTGAAGCGGCTGTCGGCTATCCTGGGCGAGCCCTTTGTTTTAGATCTTCGACAGATTCCAAATAAGCGGGTACGCGAAATCCAGGACGATAGCATGAAAATTGAAGGCGGAAAGACGTCGGTCGACCAGTACAAGTTGACCATGGGCCTGCTCTGTGACGGCATTGCCAACAAAGATTTTGACAACCGCGACGTCCTGAAACACTACGGCGCAGCTACGAGAAAAGACCTGTTCGACACGCTGTTAAACGCCGGCGAAATCCAGGACATTGCCAATATCATCAGCGAGCTGTGTGGATTTGACAGCAAAAAGACGGAAGAGCAGGTTGACGCTGTAAAAAACTAATCAGCTCTGACGGAGAGGTGCAGGAAATGTTCTGGCATTACGTCAGGCATAACCTGCGTCCGTCAGACTACTATGCAGCAGGACCAGGGGAGCGCATCGTTTTGCGGGCCTTTATGCTCAAAGAGATAGAAGAAGAAAAACGGATGAAGAAAGAAATTGAAGACAAGACGAAGGGAGGGCGCTAACCATGGCGGAAATCATTGACGTCGTCATGAGACTGACCGATAACGTGACCGATGGGCTACGGAGAATACGCGATGAAATGGAACAGACGTCTAGAGCCAACCAGGGCATGGGCCGACACCTGAACAGCATCGGCAAGGGCGTCGGCAACCTGGCCAGCAGTATGATGCCATTGGCCGCCGGCATCGCCGGGGCCGGGGCGATTGGCGTCAAGACCTTCATGGATTTCGATTCTGTCATCACCGGGGCCGGCGTTAAAGCCGGGGCCACGGCCGAAGAGATGCAGAAAATGAAAGACGCAGCGGCCCAAATGGGGGCTAAATTCCCAACGACGGCCCGCGAGGTCGCCGAAGGCATGGACCGCCTGGCAGCAGGCGGCTTTGATGCGGAACAGACCATCGGGGCCATGCCGGGCATCATCGAAGCGTCTATCGCATCGGGCGAAGACATGGCGACGACATCCGACGTCGTCACGTCGGCCTTGTCTATCTGGAACATGAAAAACGGTGACATCGCCGCCAGTACAACCCACGTGGCCGACGTTGTCCAGGCCGCTGCCAATGCCTCTAAATTGGGCATGGCAGATTTTGGTATGGCTATGCAGTACGCCGGCGCGCCGGCCGCGGCCCTGGGCATCAACATCGAAGAACTGGGTACGGCCATGGGCATCATGAGCAACAACGGTATCGAGGCATCGACCATCGGGACGTCGTTACGCGCGACATTATCACGATTAGCCGACCCACCTAAGACGACGGCGATGGCGTTTGACCAATTAGGTATATCCATGTCGGACCTGCAAAAAGGCGACGGAAGCTTTATTGGATTGACTGGCGCTGTTGATTTACTGCGCAGTAAAATGGCCGGATTGAGCGACACTCAGCAAGTGGCGATTGCCAAGGCCGTCGCCGGCGAAGATGCTTACAGCGGCTTGCTGGCACTGATTAAAACCAGTCCGGAAGCATATCAGCAAATGTCTGACGCTATCACGAACAGCGCTGGCAGTTCCCACGAAGCCTATTTAAAAATGCAGGATACCATAAAAGGGTCCGTCGATGCCCTAAAAAGTTCCTTGGAGGCCCTGGGCATCTCTTTCGGGTCGGCCCTGGCACCAAGTATACGGAGTGCCGCGGCGGCGCTCAAAACCGTAGCTGACGCATTTACAAATATGTCGCCAGCGGCGAAAAGCATCATCATCGGTATCGGTGAGGCCATTGTAGGATTTACGGGGTTGGCATTTGCTACATCGAAAGTGCTGACAATATCCGGTACGATAGTCAAAACGTACGGAGACATTGGAGCTGTCCTACACGGCAACACCATCCGAAATAAGGCACTGCAAGCCGCCGTTACGGGGACGCTGAAAGCCTTCCGGCTGTTACGTGTCGCCGGCGTGGCCTTGATGGGGCCACTTGGCCTGGTGGTCCTGGCCATTGCCGGGGCGGCTTATCTGATCTATCGCAACTGGAACAAAATCGGGCCGTTTTTCGTGAAGCTATGGGAAACTATCAAAGGGGTTTTTATGGGCGTCGTAAACGCCATCATGCCGACCATCCAGCGCCTGCAAACGGCCTGGAACACGATGACCGCCGCGTTTAACCGAGGCGGTGGGACACTGTTCGGCGTTTTAAACGCCTTGTCCGATTTAATCGTCGGCATCCTGGGTGGCGTAGCCTATGCAACCATTGTAGCCCTGGCCAGTGTGCTGACGGGCGCACTGACGACGGCCCTGGAAATCGTCGGGGTCGCTGTCAACACGGCTATCGGGGTATTTACGGGGCTCATCGAGTTTATCACCGGCGTCTTTACAGGAGACTGGAGCCTGGCATGGCAGGGCATCGTAGACATCTTCGGCAGTATATTTGGCGGCCTGAAAGGCATCGTCATGGCCGTATTTGACGGCATCCGGGCGGAAATCAATTCCGTCATTGACGGAATCAACAGTATCAACGTCGATATTCCGGACTGGGTGCCTGGCGTCGGCGGGAAACACATCGGATTTAACATTTCCCACCTCTACACAGGTACGACAAACTGGACCGGCGGCCCGGCCGTCATCAACGACCGGTACGGCGGCGAAATCGTCGACCTGCCCAGCGGTACGCGTGTCATCCCGCACGATCAGAGCATCAACCAGGCGTACAACATGGGCCGCGCAGGAAGCGGCACAGGCGGCGCTAAAATCACAATCAATATTGGTACGGCCAACATGGGTAGCAATCAGGACATCCGACAGCAGGCCCGGATGCTGGCCGAACAAATCCTTTTCGAGCTCGAAACAAGAGCCATAAACCAGAACGTGGGGGCGATATAATGGCCGATTTCTTGAGTTATTTAGATTCGCTGGCCACGGTTTTCGGCGGCGATGGATTCGGCGGCGAAGAAATCCTTTTCACCCTGTCTTGTGGCTTCGACAGCGTCACTTTCCCGGTCAACCCGTCGAGCTATGCGATAAAGAACCCGCGCAACAACTCGACGCTGACTATCAACGCCCTGGGCGAAATGAACATGCTCGGGAAAGCCGGCTTGCGGACCCTGGAGATTTCTTCCTTCTTCCCGGCCGAAGCCTATGGCTGGGAAGTATCGTACCCGTCGCAAGACCCGTACGGTTATGTGTCGACGATCAAAGGATTCCAGGACGAGAAGGAGCCGTGCAGCCTGACTGTATCCGGGACGGACGTCAGCATGAAATGCAGCATCGAAGATTTTACGTACGGCGAAAAGGACGGGACTGGGGACGTATATTTTTCCCTGTCCTTGAAAGAGTACCGGGATTTTCCGCCGGCTACACAGCTACAGGCGGACACGGCAAACGGCACGGGTATCATTACCAGCGATTATAGCAAGTTCAGTAGTAAGACCTATGCCAGCGGCCTGTACCCAAGGACGTCGGTAGAACAGTTTGAAAAACAAGTGACGGCCACGCCGAAACAGATGGACCGTATCGATATGGCAGCCAAAGCCGTCCGGCGGACTGTAGGGATTGCCAGGCAGAGCATACGGCGCGTCAAGATGGCCAAGGCCCTGCTAAAAGGTGGCCCCATCAAAGGCGGGACGGTCATGCACGTCCTCAAAGCCGGCGTCCGCTATAAAGACGGCAAGTGGCTGACAAAATGGTAGTCCAGCGGAGGTGATAACATGGGACTGCAAGTATTTTATTCCGACCCGCCACAGACGGCCGCGGAAAAGAAAGCCGCCGAAGAGGACAAAAAGAACGGCAAGAGCGTAGCAGAACCCGTCTCCATGCTGGACATTACGAACTACATCCCAAGCGTGGAATGGAGCGGGGACCTTGACAGTGCCGCCCGCAAGATTACGTTTAAAATCGCTTACAATACCGCCGCAAACGATAGCACATTTCAGGCCGTATTGCTCAAACTGGGCGGCTTCATCTATGCATATTATGACGGCCAGCAGATTTTCAGTGGCCGGATTTTTTATGTCAAACGCAACACGAACGACTATACCTTTGATTATGTCGCTTATGACGACATGATCTTTTTAGCCAAGTCGCAGGTCTATCTAAAATTTAGCGATGTCGCCATCACAGACGTCATCAAACAGACATGCGCCGAAATCGGCATCCCTGTCGCCGACGACATCCCGAAGATGGATGCCAAAGTCTCTTTTATCGCCGACGGCAAGAGCTGTACAGAAGTCTTCCAGATGCTCAAAGGCGAGTCGCGGAAAAAGACGCTGTCGAAAACGACGACCGGTACTGGGACACACGGAGCCTATGAAGGCAACAAGTTTTGCGTGGCCATAATCGACGCAGCGCGTCAAAACGGCATCGACCCGCATATCGCCCTGGGCATGGCGGCACGAGAAACAGGCGGCGACGACATCAATAATATCTATATGGACCGACAGAACGGCGGTCTGATGCAGATAACGGAAGGAACCGCCGCCGACTATGGCGTCGGCTCGCTGTATCCGAAATGGCGGACCAGCTACAAGCAGAACGCCCAGGCCGGCATGTACATCCTAAAGCGCAAAATCGACGAACAAAACGGAGACGTATGGGAAGGCGTACGGGCCTACAATGGCGCCGGACCGGCGGCCGAACGATACAAAGAACTCGTCCGAAGCAATTCCCAGACCATCCCGCAAGACACGGGCGACGGCGATACCACCACCAGCCAGACGAACGAAGAGACGACCGGCGGCGGTGGCGAATTTGCCGTATACTGCAAACTGGATAAGGTGGAAGTCGTGCAGAAAGGGACGCTGGCGACGAATGACATCTTGTCAGACGACGTACAGATTGAGCACACCGAGCACAGCCAGAGCATCGAAGACATGATTAACCGGGTCAAATCCGTGGACGACGTCGGGAATATCTGCCAGGTCTACAGCATCGAGGACGACATGACCCACTACGGGACACTCCAGGCAGTCTATAAGATGCAGAACCCCAAGGACCAGCAGACCGACAACGTTGCCGCCGCCAAGGCGCAGTTGAAGCGGATAAAGGAAGAATCGAGCCTGTCCGGCCTGGGAAATATCAACTGTATCAGCGGCTTTTGTGTGACTGTCCAGGAACAGCAGCTGAAAGGTAAGTTTTACATCAAAGCCGACACGCACAAATTTGAAAACAACATGCATACCATGAACCTGACGCTGGAATACATGCCGGCTAACCCGGAAACGCCGACGATCAAAGTCGAAAACCTGGCGACACCGGTATTCAAATCGAGTGGCGGCCACAAGACATCCGGGACCGCCGCCGATACCAATATCGACATGTCGAGTGTCGGGAAGAACGTAGATGCCGGATGCCAGGCCCTGTACAATGCCCAAGGCGATTATGCGCCAAACGGATGTGTATACCGATTGACTCAAGCCGGGTCCTACTGGTCGCCTTTCCTCAAAGGAGAGTACGACAAAGGGACCATGGGCGTCGGGACGCTATACCAGGACGCACAGAGTGCCGGCCTAAGCGTCATTGCATACGATGAAAGCCAATTGGAAAAGGGCGATACCATCGTCTACCGGGAAGCCGATGATTCCGATTGGGCCCACGTCGGCGCCTATGACGGAGAAGGCGGCGTCTGGCACAACAGTTCAACCGCGCAAGAATGGCACCACCAGCAAGGCAGTACATCAATGGGCCGTAGCGAATACCCTGCCTATATTATCAAGACGTCGAAAGGATGACCGTCATGAAGAACACAAACGACCCGTACAAGGGCATCTTAGGACTTATGGCGGCCGTATCACAGCGAAATGGGATACAGAACGGGGTGAGCGTCGGGCTGGTCATCAGCGGGCCGCCAGATATCAAAATAAGCTATAACGGCATGACGCTGACGAAAGAGCAACTACTAGTAGACGAATATTGGATACCCGGTCACACACGGCACGTCGTCGGATCTACCGATTATGCTGGCGGCGGGTCCGGGGATACGGCATATGAGAGCCACAACCACCCGGTCAACAACGACGAAACATTGACCGACACATGGAAGCCGGGCGACCGGGTAGCCCTTATCCCGCTGTATACGAAAGAGGACATGCGGGGCGGACAAAAATTCATCGTTTTCGGTAAATTACGCTATTTAGATTAGAGGTGAGACCATGCCGACCAATCCTTTTATGACAGCCGGAACGACTTCGGCATTGACGCCGTCGTCAGCCCTGACAGATCGGGACGATTTGCCAGAGTTTAAAGAGCTGGCCTGGGACTTCGAGCATAATAAATTTATTTATAACCGCGACGGGACGCATAAAGTGCTGACCCAAAACGAGGCTATGAAAGTGTGGATACGTAAGGCGCTCTTAGTAGAGCGATACCGCTACCGGGCCTATTTTGATGATTACGGCATGGAGCTGGAGCGCTTCGTGGGGAAAACGCCGAATGACGGCATATCTCAGACGCTACTTTTCCAATACATCAAAGAAGGACTGCTGGTAAATCCCTACATCAAGCGGGTGACCGCCGCCGGCGTAACCAGGACCAAGAAAAAGATCATCATGAAATTGTCCGTCACGACGATATATGGAAAAGCCGAAATAGAAACGGAGGCGTAAGCCGTGGCCTTTGAAATCAAGACCCAGGATAGGGTACTACAAGAGCTAAAGAACGCATATGAAAACCTATACGGCGGCTCGCTGTCCGACGTGTCCGGCACCTTTGTCGGCGACAACCTGGCAGCCAATGCCGTAGAGTTTGAAAAAGCCTACATCGAAATGAATTTGATGATGGAAGCGGCCTTTGCAGAAACATCGTGGGGCGAATACCTGACCATGCGAGCCGCTGAACACGGCATTGACCGCAAAGACGCCGTACAGGCCCAGGGGACTGTCACCGTAACAGGCAACGGCGTCGTCCCTGTGGGCTCCCTGTTTGCCACAGAAAACGGGATCACTTTTGAAGCGGTCAAATCAGTGACAATCGAAAAAAGCGGCGACGTACCTGTCCGTGCCGTAGATGCCGGCACATCGGGCAACGTCGCGGCCAAGACAATCACGAAGATTCCCGTCACTATCGCCGGTATATCGTCCGTCATCAATAACAATGCGACGTATGACGGCTATAATGCGGAATCAGACGAATCACTGTTGAACCGGCTGTATCTGCATGTCCGGAACCCCATCACGTCGGGCAATGCGAACCATTACCGGGAATGGGCGCTGTCGGTCGGCGGCGTAGGTACGGCCAAGGTTGTGCCGCTGTGGAACGGCAATGGGACAGTAAAAGTCATCATTGCCGACAGCGACAATAACCAAGCCTCGGAGGCTTTGATTGAAAAAACAGCGGACTACATCGAGACTGTACGGCCCATCGGCGCGACTGTAACCGTAGTGACGCCGAGCATAAAACAGTGTACGGTATCGGCGATAGTAACAGTAGTACAGAATAAGGGCAAAGAGTATAAAACGGATTTACAGATAGCAATTAATAAATACTTGCAAATAGAAGCATTTAAGGAGGGACATGTGTCGATTGCTAAAATAGGCAAAGCAATACTGGATACAGACGGAGTTGCAGATTATGACAATCTACAACTAAATGGGGAAGCTAAAAACGTAATACTGTCCGACGAGGAAATGCCTCGCTTGCAAGAATTGACGGTGACAATAAATGACGAATGATTTTATAAGAGATAAAAAAGTAGATTTAAGCGTATATTTGCCGCCATTTTTGCTAAAAGATCCTGAATTTGCCGCAAAATTAGAAGTAGAATCAGGAGCGCATGAAGACGTAAGGCAAACATTGATCGATATAATTAGTCAGCTATTTGTATCGACCGCCACTTGGGGGTTGGATAACTGGGAAAATTTTTTAGACATCCCAGTAGACAACACAAAAACCAATGAATATAGACGTCAAGTGATAATACGCAAAATGCAAGGAAATCAAGCTGTGACAGTAGATTTCCTTCGGGAGCTAATCAATCAATATATACCCGACAAAAGTGGCGCTGTTACTGACCATCCTGAAACGTATAGCGCCGATTTCAGCATCCCGCTTGTTGATAAAGCGAGCCTACTTGGTATTGCCAAAGACGTGCGTACATATATTCCAGCTCATATCGGACAGGTGTATAAAGCGCACGCAGATACAAACATAGAGAACCACATTGCCATGCTGAAATCCACGGTAAAAACCATTGATGTTTATCCGGCAGCCGTTGAAAAAATCGCCCCAGAATCGACATTCTACGTTGCTATGGCGATGACAACGACAGAAAGACTTACTTTGTATGTAGGAGGTATTTGATGGCAACTTACAACCAATTTGTCGTAACAGATGCCGGGCGCGCCCTGCTTGCAAAAGCGGTCGCGAATAAAGGCACCTTCACGGTATCGTCTATCAAGACGAGCTCGCACACGTATACGCAGAGCGCGATTGCAGCGCTCACATCGCTCGACGATATAAGACAGAGCTTCCCGCTTGCATCGGCTACTACAGTAGATGGCGCGACAATCAAACTCGAGTTCAATGTCACCAATGCTGGCCTTGGTGCGTCGTACACGCTGGCCACGCTGGGTGTCTACGCGACGTACAATAACAGCGAGACGCTTTTTGCGGTCAGCACGGCAAATGACCCTGACGTGATGAATGCCGAGCAGGCAGGCGCACTGGTACGCAATATCTTGACAACGGTCTACATCAAGACATCAAACGCATCGAGTATCAGCATCGCCATCGCAATGGACACGTACGTTACAAAGGCGATGCTCGACGCCGCAGAGACGAAAGCTCTAGACCGCGCACACCCGATTGGCAGTGTATACCTGCAGGTCGGCGGTACGGATCCAGCGACGGCTTTCGGGGGAACTTGGAAGAAGATTGAAGGGTCATACCTGCTTGCGTCTGGGAGCTATGACGGCGTGACGCTAAAACCGGGAGCTCGAGTCGGCGAAACTCGACATGAAATTTCGCTGGAAGAGATGCCAAATCATGGCCATGAAGGGAATACTGACCATAATGGTAACCACCATCATGGTACCTGGGGCGAACATCCTAAGTACGGCAGTGGGCCATTTGGCATTTATGACTACAACGCAAATCACGCTGGCTCTAACGGCGACGTTGACTGGGATAACCTAATTTACAATACGTCAACAGACGGGGACCATATCCACCACTTCACGACCGGCAAATCCGGGGGCGGCAATCCAATGAGAGTAATGCCGCTTGCCACCGTCGTCGATGCCTGGTATCGCACAGCATAGGAGGTGACACAGTATGTCAAATTTTTCGAGCGGCTACGCGCTGACGACTGCCGGCGCAAAGCTTATGGCAGACGTCGAAGCGGGCAAGCTCACGCTCAAGCTGACAAAGATGCAACTTGGCAGCGGGCAGGCAAATACAATCGACGATTATGCCACACGATCGGCGCTTTTTGTACCACAGAATACAATGATCATTACGAGCATCACGACGGAGGACGTCGGCGATGTGCGCACGTGCTTACTCACTACATCCCTGACAAGCGAAGCAGTAGAAGCTGGATATGAAGCGACAGAGCTAGGCATTTTCGCGCAAGACAGTACTGGCGAAGAAATCCTTTACGGGGTTTGCTATGACAGCACGCCCGGCTACATTACATGTAAGACTGACGGTAATAATGTACAGATGGTTTTCCACGTGCGAATCGTCACGACGAGTAAAGCAATGGTCGAATTGGTACTGCCGAAGACAGCCGAAGAGCTCGTCGCGCTAGCCCAGGAAAATTCCGCTAAAGCTATCGACTGCGCTACCGCTGCGGCAAAAAGCGCATCTGATGCATCTACAAGCAATAGCTACGCTCAGGCCGCGATGGGCAGCGCAGCTGACTATGCTAGCAAAGCAAAAAACAGCGCTACAGACGCCGCATCGAGTGCCACCGCCGCATCTACTCAGGCCGCCGCGGCCGCCGCATCGCAGTCCGCGATAGCTGATGTGCAGGTCAGCGTAGAAAAAATGTATCGCGCGATGTACTACGATATTGTAGGACCGCCCCCCGAGTTCATGGCGGTGGCTAATTTTATCGTCGGCGCAGGACCGGCAGCCATGGCATCGAGCTAAAGGAGGTGAAGGACCATGGCAGATACAAGCAGGGGACCTCGACTGAGTGGGGCTGGTGGGAGCGGTAGCCACACTGCGATTATGCGTACTGCGTGCGCGGGTCTCCGATGGTGGCCGCATCCGCTCATCACCGGCTGGACGATTTGCAAGAAAGGGTGAAATAAATGCTGAAAATAATCGGCACAAGCATCTATCATATCCGTGGAGATACGGACAGTTTTGACGTAAATCTGACGCAGGAAGATGGCTCGGACATCGGACCTTATACTGCCGTTTTTAGCGTCAAGAAAAAAATCACCGATGCCGGGTATGTCTTCCAGGCCCACGTCCAAAACGGCGTCGTGTCGCTAACCCCTGACCTGACGGCCGATTTGGATGCCGGGGACTATGTGTGGGACATCGAGGTCCGGACCCAGGACGGCTGGGTACAGACCGTTGGGCCGGGTATTTTTCGGGTCATCGCAGACGTAACGAGGTGATAAAATGGCAATACTAAAAGCTAAACTGAGCAGCCGAGGCCCGCAAGGCTACAGCGCTTATGACATTGCTGTACAGCATGGTTACGCGGGCACGGAAGATGATTGGGTCAATAAATGGATCCGGGGAACGATTGTATCTGTCACGACCGACTCAGAAAATAACCTGGTCATGACCGACATTAACGGCAATGTTTTCTCTGTCCCTGTACCCAGTCTGAGCGAAGCGGCTGACTCTGCGGCACAGGCCAAACAGTCTGCTGCCGATGCAAAAGCCCTGGCGGATATAGCCGCACAAGACAAAGATGACATTGCCGGTGCAAAAGAAGCCGTAGAAGCGGCGTACCATGCTATGCTTTTTGACATCATCGGCCCGCCACCTGAAGAAATGAGCAACGGACATTTTATAGTAGGCGCTGGCCCTGCTGTCATGTAAAGGAGGTGATGATATGGCAGACACAACCACAACAACAAAAGGCGGATACTCCCGTATTCAGCACTCTATCGCGACAGCGGCGGAATGGGAGAAATACAACCCGGCCATCCGCCCCGGTGAGCTACTCTTTGTCAAAAAGCCGGACGGCAAGACAAGCGTCAAAGTAAACACAAGCGATAACGATACCAGATATGAAGACATCGCAACGGTATGGGACCAGGGCGTAGCCGAACAGCTGCAAACGAATCTGGCGGATACGAAGGCAGCATCCAGCGCAGCAGTAGACGCTAAAAACGCGGCCCAGACATACGCCCAGCAAGCCGAGGCGACGGCGAACGCTATCAAGGAAAAAGAGATTTTGGCAATCACAGATAGCGTAAGCTTGGCAATCAACGCCGAAGACGGCGGCATGGACCTCGTAATTAAAACACAATAAGGAGGATTGAATATGTCAGAAATTATTATTAACACACCGAGACGCGAGGACGTCAACGGGATTACGTCCGCTATACTAAAACAAAACAGCCTTCTCGAGCAGTATTTCAAGGTCACGCAAGCGGCATTTTCCCCCGTGACAACGTGGAAAGAATTTAAAGAAATATGCGAATCAGGAGCCGCTAAAAAGATTTTTTCCATCGGCGACCAGTTCCAGTGCAACAAGGGCGGAACACCTATTACGTGGGACCTAGTACATATCGGCGACAACGACGACGGAAGCAATTACGCAGTGCTTTATGCACATGACCTAATCGGGCCTAACATGCAACATTGCCGCAGACAGGCCTTGTTTTACGCAACATCAGAAATACCCGCAGGAACGTACCATTTTACACCCGTAACTATAAATATCACGGATGAGTATTGGGGAGCATCTGGAGAATGGGGGAAAACCATGCAAATTACTACCACGCAGACAATCCCTAAAGGCGGCCAGATTACGTTTAAATACGATTTAGGCTGGAATACATCATCGTACTATTTTTACAAGCCGTGGAGTACAGGGGGGCATCTTATCACCGTAAGTGGGCCTACAAGTGATACACCCATCGAAGAATTAACACCGGCCGAAGGCTCAAGCGGTACAGACCTTGCTACCCTTGGAGAAGTGAACTGGTCGCAGAGAGCAGGAGCAGGTTATAACAGGTGGAGAGATTCCGACGTGCGGATGTATCTCAACTCGAAAGCGGAAGCAGGGAAATGGTGGACTGCTACATCAGGTTTTTCACGCATCAACGGCAACGCGTCTGTTGCCGGGTTCATGAATGATATTGATGGTGATTTCCTTGGCGTGCTGTCAAAAGTCAAGCTAAAAACGGATACGAACAAAGTTACCGATAGCGGCACCCAGGACGTAACTTATGATACATTTTTCTTGCCGTGCAGAGCCAACCTTAATTACGGCAATAACGATGAAAACAACCCGGAAAGCACCGTTGATTTTGACTACTATATAAAATTCAGGCAAGACGGCAAGACCGGTGTAAATACCGGAGCAGATGACAACCGACTGAAAAGCAATGGCGAATGGTACCATTTAAGGACTCCGAATGTGGGCAACGCGAGCGATGTGGACCTTGTCCATATTCATGGTACCCTGAACGGCGGTAGCGCCGTCAACAGGTATCGCTTGGCGCCGGCTTGCTGCATCAACTATCACAATTAATCAAGCCGCCAACAGGCGGCGAAAGGACGGACACCCATGGCAGTACCTAAAAGCAAAAGAACTGAATCGCCACTAGAGGTGCTGAACGAGGCGAGGACACTGGCAGTGTATACTATCCGTTTATGTTCCAACGAGAATAAAATCCCAAAACGGTACAGATGGTGCGTAGCCAGCGAACTCATCAATGCGGCAGTAAAAGCAAGCGGCTACTGCGCTAGAGCCAATGCAATCTATGTCAACGATTTAGAAAGTTACAAGATCAGAAGAACATATCAGCAGAGAGCACTAGCTGAACTTGAGTCGCTAGAAAGTAATATGATAATAGCATACGAACTCTTTTCTGGGCTGAAACAGATGAAAGATGATGACAGGGCAAAAGGAAGGATAAATATTTCCGCCTGGTCATCTCAGAAAATGAAAGTTAAAAATCTGGTACTGGCATGGAAGAAGTCTGATACTGAAAGATTTAAGAAAATGGGCCAATCACTGTGACTCCGAATGTGGGCAACGCGAGCGATGTGAACCTTGTCCATAATCATGGTACCCTGAACAACGATAACGCCAACAACAGGTATCGCTTGGCGCCGGATTACGATGGCCAGTTAAAGTAGCGAAAGCGAAATCAAGGCCGTAGCAAGGAGTGAGAGGCCCGTCCCCTTCGAGGGCAAACAAAACGCCATGACGCAGGTGACTACATTTAGCCAGTCCTGCTATTAGCGTGGTCAATCAAATTTATGGATGCAAAAGAAAAAGTTATAAATTTTAATGCCTTATACGAGGCAATGAACAAATGCGCAAATGGCGTAAGGTGGAAAGCTGGGACCGCTCGCTATTTAGAAAATGGGCTGACCAACACGCAGAAATTAATGAATGAATTGTCTAACGGCACATATAAGCTGGGCAAGCAGATGGTATTCAATATTTACGAGCCGAAGAAAAGGGAAGTAGTGGCGCTGCATTTACGCGATAGGCAAGTGCAAAGAGCTTTACTCGACAACTATCTTTACGACGAAATAACAAGGCATTTTATCTACGACAATGTGTCTTGCCAGAAAGGGAAGGGCACGAAAGCAGCGGTGAACCGCTTGAAGGTTATGATGATAAAGGCGTATCGATTATATGGGGATAATTACTATATCCACCTCTTCGATATCCGCCATTTCTTTGCTTCAACTTCCCACAAGGTGGCAAAAGCAACCATCAGAAAGAAGGTGAGAGACGAATGGGCCTGTCAAATGGTAGACATGCTGATAGATAGCTTCCGCGGAGAAACCGGAATAGGACTAGGAAGCGACATAGCGCAATTCATAGAATTGCCCGTATTGGACGACCTTGACCACTTTATCAAAGAAAAACTGCACGAACGATTCTATCTGCGCTATATGGACGATTTCCTTATTATCTCCAATAGCAAAGAAAGGCTAAAGAGGGACAGGATAGCTATAGAAGACGAGCTGAGTAAAATTTGCTTGGCTCTCCATCCAACAAAAAGCTTTGTAGTACCTGCCCATAGAGGATTTAAATGGCAAGGATTTCGTGTTAGCCAGACGGGAACTGGGAAAATCATCATGACGATAGACAAGGCCAAAATCTATCATATGCGCCGCAAGCTCAAAAAGATGGTAAGGCTATGCAAAACAGGCGTAATTCCCAAAAGTACAGTAGACAACAGCCTTAGATGTTGGACTGCTCACGCCAAAGTAGGCAATAACCATAAAACCATTAAAAAGATGCAGTCATTTTATAGAAATCTATGGAAGGATGATGGAAATGTTTAAAAAAATTGACGTATCAACCAGGAAACGGACAGAAGAAATCAGAAATATGAAATTATACGGAAGAGTCACAAACGCCGAAGCATCTCTTGATTATCTGTCTATGATGAGCGGAATCGAAATGCCAGAAGACGAAAGCAATACGGATCAGAAGGGGGACGACCGAAAATGAGTAAAAATTTTGAACGGGTACAAAAGTGGTATATGCTCGGCAAATGGCCGAAAGAAGCTGTAAAAAATGCAGTGATCAAAAAATGGATTACGGCAGAGGAATACAAAATCATCACAGGCGAAGACTATGTCGCAGATTGAAATCATTGACGTGCAATGCGAAATCATCAAGATGCAGAGCAAACTAATAAAAGATATGGCCATTGAAATCGGTATGGAAAATATCTTTACAGAAGAGATGAGCCGCATTAACGCACTAAAAGAAAGAATCGAGGCGTAAGATGAATGAAAGCGAACTAGTAGCAAAGCTTGAAAGAATCGAGCGGCAGTTGACAAATCTCAACCGTGACGTTGTGATGGCTATCGAATCCGGGAAGTCCGCACATCACCGCATCGACGATTTGAAACACGACATCTGCTGGACACTAGGCACGAGCGTGACAGTTGTCGGCATTTTCGCGTCAGTGCTGACGTCGGTGTTGCAGCATGTGTAGGTGATGGAAATGTTTGAAAAAGTGAATATTGCAGATTGTCTCGTCATCATCGGACTTGTCACGGCCTTGATTTTGGCGATTTTTTATGCCTTGAATGAGTTAGCTATGAGCATCGCCAGCGGGCTACTTGGCTATATTGGCGGTAATATCAAGACCGCCACTACGAAAAAGGAGGACCAAAAATGAGAGTATACATTAATCCCGGACACGACTTAGATTATGATAGTGGCGCAGTTAATCCGAACAGCGGATTACGCGAATGCGACGTAGCTGCAAAAATTGGTGAAAAAGTAAAAGCGTATCTTGAGGCAGTGGGATGTGAATGCCGGCTCTTGCAGTCAGACAATCTCTTTTATGACAGCCAATACGATGACCGCCGTATCCCTGTATGCGATGACGCAAATAACTGGGGGGCAGACGCCTTTGTATCTATTCACTGTAATGCGGCAAACGGACAGGCCAGCGGTACAGAAGTAGAATGTTACAGCCGTATGAGCAATGGTGGAAACCTCGCTCAGTGCATTCAAAATCAGATTGTAGGTGCCCTGGGCACAGTAAACCGAGGCGTCAAAGAAATGCCTGGGCTCATCGTACTGCGTCATACCGATATGCCGGCAGTACTCGTAGAGACAGCATTTATCGACAATGACGATGATGCGGCTTTGCTTACAGACAAATGGGATGACTTCGCCCGTGCTATTGCCCGCGGCGTCACAGACTACGAATGTAGCTTACAGTAATTCGAGGAGGATAAAAAATGGATAAACAAGAAATTTTAGACGTCATGGCACAGAAAGCAGCAGAAATCGCGAAAGCTCAGGCAGCAGCAGTCGTATCAAGTATCACCGTCGACGAACTCCGCCCGCTAGTAGAATCGCAGATCAAATTAATCACCGACCCGCTCCAAACAGAGATCAATAGTACGACGTCGTCATGGGTCAAAATCCGTAACTTCGTCTATATCAAGCTCATCAATGGTGCAGTGGATGCTATTATCAACAGCATCCAGACTGGATTGTCTGACATGAGCAAGTAGCACAACATATAACGCAATATAATGCACGGCCCCTGGTCACGAGCGTGGCCAGGGGCTATTTTTTTTATTGCAAATTTTGCGAGAGGTGGTATACTATAGTCAAGTCACGGCAGAGATATTCTGACCGCGAGGGTTGAAATTGTAACATTGATTAGTACGTTAGTACCCGATCAAACAAAAAGGCTTGTCTACCAAAACGGTATGACAAGCCTTTTTGTTTCTTTTGATTGACAGAGAGCAGGAAACTTAAAAGAAAAAACTGAAAAGATCTAAAATTAGACTTGACATATTGTACTACATGCAGTACAATATAATCAGAAAGAGGGACAAGGAAGTCCCGGGAGAAGTCGAAAGGAGCGGTAAAAATGAAGGTAAATATTACATACAGCTGTGGCCATGAAGGAACTATCGAAGTATTCGGTAAAGCGGAAGAACGCGAACGAAAAATAAAATATTTTGAAGAATATGGGCTGTGCCCTGATTGCTACAAAGCAGAAAAACAGGGCGAAGAAAAGTCATTTGCTGAAAAGTATGAGCTGCCGGAATTACAAGGCTCAGAAAAGCAGATTTCTTGGGCAAACAAAATCCGGAAAGAAAAAATTGAAGAATTTGAAGGCGAAAAGCCGGCGATTCGCAAAGGCGCTGGAGACGATTTCGCAGACTTTCTCAACGAATTTACTAATCATTACTATAAAAATAATTCGGCATCGTGGTGGATCGACCACCGCGAATGGCGAACATTTAAAAAAGACCTGTTAGGGAAAGCTGTAGCGGATTTCAAGGCACAAGATGCTAGATAACACAGTTACGTCGACCCCGTCGAGAAATCGGCGGGGATGATGTGCTTATTTTCCTCGTATCATATGTAGAAAAATAGCGTAAGATTTTGAAGAAACAGGAGGGATGATATATGGAAGAAAGTAGAAAGAAAGCCAATAAAAAGTGGCTTGCAAAAAATTATGAATCAATCACGATTAGAGTCCCAAAGGGGACTCGTGAACAGATTAAGGTCTGGGCTGATAGCGCCGGTCTGAGCATGGCCGCGTACATTCAGCAAGCATGTAAGGAAAAAGCCGAAAAAATCTAAAATGGGGGTTGACTTATTGTACTACATGCAGTACAATATAATTAAAGAAGGGCAGGAAGCCCCAGGGAGTAGAAAGGAGACGGGATTATGGAAATGTTTGATGAACGGCTTTCGAAGAAACTTCGTGATCTTATGGTGGGCCACACCAATGAAAAGAAAAACCATTACGAATGGTGGTGTGGCTGTAAAAATTTTGAGCACATGAAGAATATCTTCATGAGCAATTATTTTGAATCAGAGTGGTACAGAAGTTACGGATACAATCAAGAGCAATATTTAGATTGGATTGTATCCCACATAGAAAAAAAGAAAAGAAAGGAGGAAGAGCGGAGGAAGAAGAGAGCAATGAAGAAAAATAAAATTAAAATAAACTTAACAAAAGAAAAGGAAGTAACTGGCCCCATCTATGATGATGATGAAAAACCAACATTTTACAAATGGTAAGTGAGAATGAGTTGCTTGACGAACTTTTTGTAGGAGCAGTATATGGCTGAAATGAAAAAGGGCGATCATTACGGCTACTGGACTGTATTGATTGCATATGATAACAAGCACCCCGCAAAGGCTTTCTGCCGCTGTATTTGCGGAAAAGAAAAATGGGTGAACCGCCACTCTTTGCGTCGTGGACTGTCAAAGTCATGCGGTTGCCAAATAAATCGGTATACCAAAGATTATGGTATTAAGCCGGGAGATAAAATCGGATATTGGACCGTATTGAGACGAGGCGACCGCTCGAACGAAAGCAAAACATATTTTCTTTGTCGGTGCATATGCGGCAAAGAAAGATGGGTGGCAGCCCATACCCTAATTAACGGCGCATCGATGTCGTGTGGGTGCAAGCGCACTGATGGCGATAGCCAGGCACTTGTAGATGGCAGGAAGATTTGCGTAGCTGTGCGAAAAAAGCACCTCGACACTAAGTATGCTGGATTCGGGAGGAGAGAGAACAAAAACAATACAGCTGGAGTCACTGGCGTCTCTTTTGCAAAAGGGGGCCAATATCGAGCGTATATCTACGTTAATAGGAAACAAATCCATTTAGGCGTTTTTGATACGCTGGAGGCAGCTGCAGCCGCCAGACGCGCCGCTGAAGTAAAATACTTCGGACCACGCCAAAAGCTGGCTGACGAAATCAAGGAGAAACTCAAAAAGGACAGCTCGAAATGAGCTGCCCTTTTATTTATATAATGATTAATATAATAGGGGAATATACGGCGGGGTCAAAATGGGGTCAAAGACACCATACATTTCGGGGTCATACGAAAATAGCCACCGCATAAATGCGATGGCTATCAACTTTGTTATGGTGGACCATCAGGGGATCGAACCCTGGACACCCTGATTAAGAGTCAGGTGCTCTGCCAGCTGAGCTAATGGTCCATATTTTGTTGTCCTTCGTACTCGCTGTTTCCTGAGCACATGTAATATAATACACTAAACCTCAGAGAAATGCAAGCGCTTTTTTAAGAAAATTTACAGAATCTTGAATTTCCCCCGATTCTTGATTTTGGCGACACGGCGAATGTATAATGAAAGAAGTGATATTTTACAAAAACTACTCGTTTGTTGATAGATTGAAAGTGAGCGATGTGTATGATTACTTATAATGGCAATGGCGGCATGGACACTGTCGCTGTCGGCCTGAATGAACGGGGGTCGACGCTGCGCCAGCTGCCCGAAGGGGATGTCCAGCTCATCCGGGCCTATGCCGGACAGCACCCGGAGATTTTGCAGCATACGTCCCTTCACGTCTTCCACTGCCTGTCTGACGGCCGGGCCAGGACCTATTTCCTCATCGGCTTGGAAGGGAAGCCCATCCGCTATTCGACGTATGAAGATTTCCGCATGGCCCGGCGCCTCATGGCCGCAGCCATGAAAGAAGGCGTCAGCGAACTGGCTGTCATGGCCGATACCCTGGATATGGACCTGGGGTCCCTCATCGATGGCCTGCTCTACCGTAATTACGAATTCAATCACTATAAACGCCAGGCCAAGAGCCGGACTATCGGGAATATCAATATCCTGACCCACAGCCTGCGCCCGAAGGAATTCAATTCCATGTGCTACATGTATACATCCATCTATGAAGGCATCTACGCGGCGCGGGACCTGGTCAACATGCCGTCCAATGATTTGACGCCGCGCAAGTTTGCCGATATCGTCGGGGCCATGCTCAAAGGCGACAACATCCTCATAGAGAATCTCAATAAATGGGCCCTGGAAAAACGCCATATGGGCGGCATCGTCGCCGTCGGCAAGGGCAGCATGAACCCGCCCCAGCTCCTGTCCATTGCCTACCAGGGCGACCCTAACAGCCGGGAAGTCCTGGGCATCGTCGGCAAGGGCGTCACTTATGACAGCGGCGGCCTGTCCCTCAAGAGCCATGCCAATCTGGAATTCATGAAGGACGACATGGCCGGTGCCGCAGCGGCTGTCGGCGTCATGCGGGCTTTGATGCTGCTCAAATATCCCGTCAACGTCCTGGCCGTCCTCCCGCTGGTCGAAAATATTCCCTCCGGCATGGCTTATCACGTCGACGACATCCTGACCATGTACAACGGCAAGACGGTCGAAGTCAAGAACACCGATGCCGAAGGGCGGCTCATCCTGGCCGATGCCCTGACGTATGCTCAGGAAAAGGGGGCGACGCGTCTCATCGACCTGGCGACTTTGACCGGTGCCTGCGTGACGGCCCTGGGGACCGTGCGGACGGGCATGATCGGCAACGACCAGGAATGGATGAACCGTTTCTTCAGCGCTGCGACGGAAGTTCACGAAAAGATATGGCAGCTGCCGGCTGATGAAGAATATGAAAAGTTCCTGGAAAGCGACGTCGCCGATTTGAAGAACGTCGGCGGCTCCGAAGCGGGAGCCATCACGGCAGGCCTCTTCCTCAAGCAGTTCGTCCACGACGGCACGCCGTGGATCCACTTGGACATCGCCGGCCCGGCCTTCAATGAAAAGGCCGACGAAACGGGCCTCATCGGGGCGACCGGCGTCGGCATCAAATCCATTCTTCACTTATTGCAGGGAGGCGTGGCGTCCCATGATCGTTGATTTACATATGCATACGACTTGTTCAGACGGCGTATATACACCGGAACAACTAACACAGATGGCCGTCGACGCCGGGCTCAGCGTCATGGCTATTTCCGACCACGATACGGTAGCGGCTTATGACGGCAGCCATCGTTTCGCCGCAGGCGTCCGCGTCATCCCGGCTATTGAAATCAGCTCGGAATGTGACGGCGAAGATGTGCACATCCTGGGCTACGGCATCGACACGGCTGACGCCGGCTTGCAGGCTTACTGCGCACAATTCAAGGAACGGCGCTTCAACAGGGCCCTGGAAATCGTCGACCGCTGCCGCAGCTTAGGCTATGACATCAATCGCAGCGGCATCGAAGCGACACTGCGCCAGGGCGGGACTGTCGGCCGGCCCCACATTGCCCGCCTGCTCGTGGCCAAGGGCTATTTCCCCGACGTCAAGACGGTCTTCGATAAACTGCTCTACCGCGGCGGTCCAGCTTACGTCCCTTATCACCGCCGCAGCATCGACGACTGCGTGGCCCTCATCCGCCAGGCCGGCGGTACGGCCATCCTGGCCCATCCGGGCCTGCTCAAGCGGACGCTGGACCAGGTCCTGGCCCATGACTTTGACGGCGTCGAAGTCTATCATCCCAAGAACCGCGGCCGCTATAAAGAATTCTTGAAACTGGCTGAGGACCGCCATGGGTACGTCAGCGGCGGCTCAGATTTCCACGGCACGACAGGCCGTTTCCCCGAAAAGGTCGGCGTCTTTACCGTCGATGCCAAGGCGGTAAAAGCTCTGCTCGACCATGTAGAAGGGAACCTAAAGAAAAGCAGGTGAGATTATGGAGGTTTTCGGTTTTATCGGCGCCAGCGGCACGGGCAAGAGCCATCACGCCCTGGTCGTCGCCTATGACCACGATATCCAGGCCATCATCGACGACGGCCTGCTCATCGACCACAACCGCATCGTCGCCGGCCGGTCGGCCAAAGAAGAGACGAACCGCCTGAAAGCCGTGCGCCGAGCTATCTTCAACAAGCCCGAAGACGCAGCGGCCATGCGGGCGGCGCTGGAGAAGATACATCCCGATAAATTGCTCATCCTGGGCACGTCGAAGCACATGATACACCGCATCTGTGAGTCCCTGCACCTGCCGGAAGCGTCGCAGTTCATCCGCATCGAAGATGTGTCGTGCCCGTCGGAAATCGCCAAGGCCCGGGCCATCCGCATCAAAGAGGGCAAGCACATCATCCCCGTGCCGACGATGGAACTGAAGCCCCATTTCCAGGGCTATCTCCTGGACCCGATCCGTTCCTTCTTCTATGGCCGCAACGGCAAGAAGATATCGCCTTTTGAACGGTCCGTCGTCCGGCCCGTCTTCAGTTATTACGGGAAACTGACCTTTTCCAACGACGTCTTGGAAGCCCTGGTGCGCCATGCCCTGGCCAAGAACGACGGCGTCACCAAGATCAACCGCCTGCGGGTGGCCATCAATTACAACTCGACGCGCAATGGCCTGGCCATCATCCTGTCCCTGACCATCGCCTATGGCCAGAACATCAAGAAGCTCATGAGCCGTATCCGCCGGGACATCCAGCAGGAAGTGGAATACACGACGGGCATGTCCGTCGAGATCCTCAAAATCACGGTCCGTAGCATTTCCCAGCCTGAAGACTAGGCGTCGCCGTTTTCTTCGGTCAGGACCATCATGAGCGGCGTAATCAGGCCCCGCAGGGCGTCGACATTTTCCGCCGAGAAGCCCTTGTACTGAGGAGAATGGCTCAGGCCGTCGAAGAAATCATGCATACAGCCGATGAGCTGGGAATTATTGAGCAAGTAAATGGGCTTGGTCTGGGGCAATATGTGGTGCGTGTTCTTTTTGAAGAAAGCTGACGTGTGATTGCCGTAAAAAGCGAGATTAGAAAAATTCGTATAACTGCTTTCTCCCGATGCCGGGAGGAGAATCCCGTAAGTAATGGCCGGGTTCTGCTTCATCTTTTCGACGATGAGGTTGAGCTGGGCCTTTCTTTCGTCTGGCGTCATCTGGTAGTTCATGTCGGTCAGGTAGAAGCAGCCCGTTTCCAGGTAGCGGATGATGGAATTCTTGGGCATGATGATTTTCATGCGCCCCTGTTCGATGATGCGGTACCAGATGTACTGGATGCGCCGGACCCATTCTTTGGTGGCATTGGGATATTTTCCTTCGTCGATGAGTTGGCACAGCGACGTATAGACTTCGTCGGGGAGGAGGAATTCCAGGCCGTTGGTCAGGAAGAAGAGGTAGTTGTTGGATGTAAAGAAGATGTCGCGGTAGCCGAATTTTTCCATGCCCAGGGACTGGCGGGGCTCCATGAGGACGGGCTGGACCATCATGTAGGCGCAGCACTTCTTATAGATTTCCCGGACCTGGGCCGGGTCGGTGATGGTCAGGCACATGTCGATGTAGTCGTCGCCGTCGACGTAGTAGAGGTAGGCAAAGGCGTCTTTGAGGACGATGATGTTGCGGTACGATTCGTGGTCGATTTCGTGCATGGTGAAATTATAGGTCAATAAGTGGTCCAGACACTGATAGAGGCTGCTGGCGGCCTGGGGCATATGATCGGCAAAGACGTCCATCTTCAGGCCTAAGTGGACGTCGCAGGACCAGCGGTCGTTGTGACATTCTTCCAGGAGCTGCCAGATGCCGTTCTGGTCGAGGACGTGGAACTGGCCGGTCATGACCAGCATTCCCTGGGACTGGAGGCCTTCCAGGTATTGGTGGAGCAGCTGGCACAGGGCCGTGTGGCAGTCAGCGCGGCCGGCGTAGAAATGGATGGCCTGGTCGCGGCTTTCACTTTTCCCCTTCCTGGTCTGGGCCTGGCGGTAGGCACGGCTTAGCAGGTCGTAGAGATGGAAGGCCAGATCCTGGCCGTCGTCGGCAAAGGAGAAGATGCGCTTCAGGTCCCCTTCCTGGTGCTGTTTCTGGGCCGTGTTGGCAAAGAAGCGGGCCATGTCCTCGTGGATGCGGTCGGCATGGCGTGAAGCCGGCAGGCGGGCGCCGTTGACCCATTTGCTGATGTAGGACATGTCGTAGTCGATGGCCTGGGATAAGGTCGTATATTTCGTCTCTGTATATTGCAGCAGCTGCTTGAGGACTTCTGCATAAGGATTCATGAACAGGACTCCCTTGATGATAGATTTGAATACGTGTATATTCCTTATATTCCTTATATTCATTATATAGCCTGGCCAGGACACCTTCAAGGAAAGGCCTTGTCATATTTGTCATCTTTGAGGCAAGTTTTTCATCTTTTGTCACGGCTTTGTGCGTATTTTTCAAGGGCAAAAGGGGCTATACTAAAGCCAGAAGATGAGAAGAAAAAGAGCTCATCGAAGACAAGTAAGGAAATCTATAAGGAGGAAGTCATCATGGCAAAACTGATTACAGCAGAAAATGCAGCATCGCTTATTAAAGATCGTTCGACTATCGCCGTTTGTGGTTTTGCACAGTGTGCATTGCCGGAAGAAGTATTGCAGGCCCTGGAAGACCGCTTTACCAAGACCGGATATCCGCAGCAGCTGACACTGGTCCATACGGCCGGCATCGGTGACGGTGTGAGCAAGGGTGCCAGCCATTTCGCCCACGAAGGCATGCTGAAACGGGTTATTGCCGGTCATTACAACCTGGCTCCCAAACTGGGGAAACTGGTCATGGACAATAAGGTCGAAGGCTACAACCTGCCGCAGGGCACGATGGCCCAGTGGTTCCGCAGCATTGCCGGCCGCAAACCGGGCCTGTTTACCCGTGTCGGCCTCAATACCTTCGTCGACCCCCGCATCGAAGGCGGGAAATTGAACAGCATCACTAAGGAAGACCTGGTAGAAGTCAAGGAACTGGACGGCGAAGAATATCTCTGGTACAAACCGTTCCCCATCGACGTCGCTATCGTCCACGGGACCTGCGCCGACTTGAATGGCAACGTATCGACGGATAATGAAGAAGTCCGCATGGAACTCCTGCCCATGGCCCTGGCAGCCAAAGCCAGTGGCGGCATGGTCATCGTCCAGGTCGAAACGCTGGCCGAAAACCGGACGATTCCGCCGAAACACGTCGTCCTGCCGGGCATCGACGTCGACTACATCGTCTTGTCCAAGGTCCGTCAGGTCCAGAACCCGGCTTATACCGGTGAAATGCGTATGCCTTTGTCCCAGATTCCGCCGATGGAACTCAATGCCCGCAAGGTTATCGCCCGTCGGGCTGCGATGGAACTCGTTCCCAACGCCGTCGTCAACCTGGGCATCGGGATTCCTGAAGGTGTTTCCAGCGTAGCTAACGAAGAAGGTATCGGCGACCAGCTGACCCTGACCGTCGAAGCCGGGCCTATCGGCGGCGTACCGGCCAGCGGCGCGGACTTTGGCGGTTCGGCCAACGCCGATGCCATCGTCGACCATCCGTATCAGTTCGACTTTTACGATGGCGGTGGCTTGGATATGGCTTTCCTGGGCATGGCAGAATGTAACGCCAAAGGCGACGTCAACGTCAGCAAGTTCAAAGACCGCATCGCCGGCTGCGGCGGCTTCATCAACATCACCCAGAATACGCATAAAGTCGTCTTCTGCGGCACCTTTACGGCCAAGGGCCTGCGCGAAGAAATCCGGGACGGCAAACTGGTCATCACCCATGAAGGGGCTGTCCAGAAATTCATCGATAAGGTCGGCCAGATTACCTTCAGTGCTGAATATGCCCATAAACACAACCAGCAGGTCATGTTCATCACCGAACGCTGTGTCTTCGTCCTCACCGATAAGGGCTTAGTCCTCACGGAAATCGCACCGGGCGTGGATCTGCAAAAGGACATCCTCGACCAGATGGAATTCGTACCGCACATCGCCGAAAATCTGAAGACCATGGATGAACGCCTCTTCCGCGATGAACCCATGGGCCTGGCCCAGGACATCTTTGAACAACAGGCGGGTTAGTGGATAGTGGCACTGTAGGGGGCGCACGTGGGCGCCCCGTTCGGAATTTGGATGTTTCTCCCAGTAAACCGAATGGGAAATGGAAATCACATCATCCTGGAGCGGACGCCCCACGTGGCGCCCCTACAGAAAAAGGGACCGTCCGAAGGGCGGTCCTTTTTCTTGACATCTCCCGTCTGCGGACGGTATAATAAATCTGAAACATGTGACTGACGGAAGTGGAGTTACCACGGGGAGCATGATTCGTACGAGCCGACCGTCTGGGCGAAACGTTCCAGAAGTGTCGGTATTTTTTATTTTTGCTTAACTATTCAGGAGGAATCACCATGAAAGAACTGCAATTAAAATACGGCTGCAATCCCAACCAGTCGTCGGCCCGGGTTTATATGAAAGATGGCAGCGACCTGCCCTTTACGGTCCTCAACGGCCGTCCCGGTTATATTAATTTGCTCGACGCCTTCAACAGCTATCAGCTGGTCAAAGAATTGAAAGAAGCGACAGGCCTTCCGGCAGCGGCTTCCTTCAAGCACGTCAGCCCGGCTGGGGCCGCCGTCGCTACGGACATGAGTGATACCCTGAAAAAGATATACTGGGTCGACGATTTGAAATTGTCCCCCCTGGCTTCGGCCTATGCCTGCGCCCGCGGTGCTGACCGCATGAGCTCGTACGGCGATTTCGTCGCTCTGTCCGACGTCTGCGATGTCGAAACGGCAACGCTCCTCAAGCGGGAAGTCTCGGACGGCGTCATCGCTCCGGGCTACAGCGACGAAGCCTTGGCTATTTTGAAGACCAAGAAGAAGGGGAATTACTGCGTCCTCCAGATAAACCCGGACTACAAGCCGCGCCTCGTCGAATCGAAGGAAGTCTATGGCGTCACTTTTGAACAGGAACGCAATGAAGCCAAGATTACGACGGACCTCTTCAAAAATGTCCCGACGAAGAACAAGAATATCCCGGCAGCAGCTCAGCGCGATTTGATGATCGCCCTCATCACTTTGAAATATACCCAGTCCAATTCGGTCTGCTACGTCAAAGACGGCATGACCATCGGCGTCGGCGCTGGCCAGCAGTCCCGCGTCCACTGCACGCGCCTGGCTGGCAACAAGGCCGATATCTGGTGGCTCCGCCAGAACCCGAAAGTCCTGAACCTGCCTTTCCGCGACGATGTCCGCCGTCCGAACCGCGACAACGCTATCGACGTCTACATCTCCGATGACTACGAAGACGTCCTGGCCGACGGCATCTGGCAGGACTTGTTCACGGAAAAACCGGAACCGCTCACACGGGAAGAAAAGAAAGCCTGGATCGCCCAGCTCCACGGCGTAGCCCTGGGCAGCGATGCCTTCTTCCCCTTTGGCGACAACATTGAACGGGCCCATCGCAGCGGCGTCGACTACATCGCCCAGGCCGGCGGCTCCATCCGCGACGACAATGTCATCGAAACGTGCGATAAATACAACATCGCCATGGCCATGACCGGCCTGCGCCTGTTCCATCATTAAGGCTTCCCCTGGGAAGAAGAAGGACCGCTCGCGGGGTTCCTATGCTCTATAGTTTGTAGGGGCCACGTGGGAGACCTGTTAGGAATTTGGATGATTCTTCTAGCAAACGGGTCGGGAAATCGTACCTATCCCAGAGCGGGCGCCCCACGTGGCGCCCCTACAAGAAAAGGCGCTGTCGCACGAAGGGTTATGCCATCTGCTAACTGCTAACCCCTAACTGCTAACTACTTAAAAGGAGCTGTCGCGATGCGACAGCTCCTTTTTTCCACGAAACAAGAGGTGATACCATGAAAACCTGTACATCTGTCTGTCCGTATGACTGCCCCGATGCCTGCGGGCTCGTCGTGACGGTCGACGGCGGCCGCGTCGTATCCGTTGCCGGCGACAAGTCCCATCCCTTTACGCGCGGGACGTTGTGCCCGAAGATGGCCCATTATGAGCGGACCGTCCATTCGCCGCGCCGCCTGACGACGCCGCTGAAGCGGATTGGCCCCAAGGGAAGCGGCCAGTTCGCGCCCATTTCCTGGGACCAGGCCCTGGCAGAAATAGCCGGGACCTGGAAGGCCATCATCGCCGAAGCCGGTGCCGAAGCCATCCTGCCCTATTCTTATGCCGGTACCATGGGCATCGTCCAGCACGACGCCCTGCACGGCCTGTTCTATCGTTTGGGTGCTTCGGAACTGGACCGGACCATCTGCGCTCCGGCCAAAGGGCGGGGCTTCAAGGACGTCATGGGCAATACCATGCCGACGGCGCCGCAGGCAGCCCAGGACAGCGACTGCATCTTCCTCTGGAGCATCCATATGCTGGCCACGAATATCCACTTCCACCACGACGTCGAAGCGGCCCGGGCCAAAGGGGCCGTCGTCTGGTGTATCGATGCCTATCGCAACAAGACGGCCGACCTGGCCGACCACTTCATCGCCGTCCGCCCCGGTACGGATGGAGCCCTGGCCCTGGGCATGATGCATGTCCTCGACCGTGACGGCCTGGCTGACGAAGCCTTCCTGGACCGGAACGTCCTCGGCTGGGAGGACTTGAAAAAGAACGTCCTGTCCAAGTATACGCCGGAAAAAACGCAGGGCATCACCGGCGTGCCGGCCGACGTCATCGTCGAATTGGCCCACGCCTACGGCCGGGCCCGGGCGCCGTTCATCCGCCTCGGCAGCGGCCAGTCCCGCTATCGCAACGGCGCCATGACGACGCGCCTCATCACCTGCCTGCCGGCTGTCGTCGGCGCCTGGGGGAAGCAGGGAGCCGGCCTCTTGACTTCGGCGTCGGCGTCGAAAGCCTATGATAAAGAAATCGTCACCCATTCCGATTGGAAACAGCCTGGCAAGCGCGTCGTCAACATGTGCTGCCTGGGCCAGGCACTGACGGGTGACGACCGCATCCGCAGCCTCTTCGTCTATTCGTCCAATCCGGCCTGCACGGCGCCGGACCAGAACCAGGTCCTGAAGGGCCTCTGTCGGGACGATTTATTTACCGTCGTCCACGAACGCTTTATGACCGATACGGCCCGCTATGCCGATATCGTCCTGCCGGCGACGACGTCGCTGGAACACGACGACGCCTATTATTCCTATGGCAACTACACGATCCAGTGCGGCTATGCGGCCATCCCGCCTGTCGGCCAGAGCCGCTCCAACTGGCGCGTCGCCTGTGACCTGGCCCATGCTATGGGTATAGACGATGATTTCTACGATTGCTCAGAACGGGACCTCGTCGAAGCCCTGGCTGCGTCGACGACGAAATGGCCCCTGCCTGTGGATCAGCAGCGCCTTAGTCAGGGCCTGCCGACGCCGCTGCCCATGCCGGACGATTACCAGACGCGATTTGCCACGCCGTCGGGGAAAATCGAGATATACAACGCGGCCCTGACGCCGGCCCTGCCGGACTATCTGCCCCTTGCAGAAGACGACGGCACGCTGGCTTTCGTCAACGGGCCGGACATGCGCATCCTCGATTCGTCCTTCAATGAACGGGACGAACTGACGGCCAGCCATACAATGGACCTCTTCGTCCATCCCGACGATGCGGCCCGCTATGGCCTGCAGGACGGCCAGACCGTGACCTTGGCCAATGAACGGGGCCAGGCCGATTTCACCGTCGTCATCTCTAAACGGACTGTGCCGGGCCAGGTCGTCAGCGAAGGCGTCTGGTGGCGGGAACGGGTCAAAGGGCAGGGAGCCTCAGTCAACGTCCTCACGTCCCAGCGCCTGACCGACGAAGGCGCCGGCAGCACCTTCTACGACGTCCGCGTATCCATCGTACCGTAATAGTTGGTAGTTTGCAGTTTGTAGTTTTTAGCAGACGGGACTAAATTTAAAGCCATCCACGAGGCACGGCCTGCGACCTGCGACCTGCGGCCCGCCCTTTGGGCGGCCCCTACGAACCCCTGACAAGTAAAAATACTTGACAGATAGGCTGCTTTCCGTTATAATACCAAAGTACGCTGTTTGAAAGGCGGTGAAGCCATGCTTGAAGATGTAGTCCGCAAGGGACGGCTTCTCGATTTGTACGGGCCTTTGCTTACGGAGAAACAACGGCGCTGTATGGAAATGTATTTCGATATGGACCTGTCCCTGAGCGAAATCGGGGAGGAACTGCACATTTCCCGCCAAGGTGCCTATGATATGCTCAAGCGCGCTTCCCATTCGCTGGAAAGCTACGAACAGCGCCTTCATCTGCTGGCCCGCTACGATGCGGTCCGGGATAAGATCGATGAAGTAGAGCGGCTTCTCGACCGGGAAGAACCGCAAACCCTTGAAAGAGCGAAACAGCTTTTGCATGAAATAGAGTTATAGAAGGAGGCCCCTTATGCCATTTGAAAGTCTGTCCGAACGATTCCAGGCGGCATTTAAAAAACTCCGCGGCAAAGGGAAGCTTTCTGAAGAGGATGTCAGCGAAGCGCTGAAAGAGATGCGCCGCGCCCTTCTGGAAGCGGACGTCAACTTTGCCGTCACCAAAGATTTCATCAAGAAAGTCAAAGAAAAGGCCGTCGGCGAAGAAGTCTTCGGCAGCCTCAATGCGTCACAGACGGTCATCAAGATCGTCCGCGATGAACTGACGGAACTCCTCGGCGGGACACAGAGCCGGATCACCATTTCTCCCAAGCCACCGACCATCATCATGCTCGTCGGCCTCCAGGGGGCTGGTAAGACGACGACAGCCGCTAAACTGGCCAAGAAGCTGAAGTCCCAGGGCAAGAGCCCGCTCATGGTCGCAGCCGACGTCTACCGTCCAGCGGCTATCACGCAGCTTCAGGTCCTCGGCCAGGAACTGGACATGCCTGTCTATACCGAAGAGGGCAGCAAGAACCCTGTCGCCATTGCTCAGCACGCTATTCCCTATGCGACCAGCCATTTACGCGATGTCGTCATCATCGATACGGCCGGCCGTTTACATATCAATGAAACCCTCATGGACGAACTCATCAACATCAAGAATGAAGTTCATCCCCATGAAATCCTGCTCGTCGTCGACGCCATGACCGGTCAGGATGCCGTTACGGCTGCATCGGCCTTCGATAAAGCCCTCGGCATCGACGGTATCATCATGACCAAGCTCGATGGCGATGCCCGCGGCGGTGCCGCCTTGTCCATCAAGGCCGTCACGGGCAAACCGATTAAGTTCATCGGCGTCAGCGAAAAACTCGACGGCTTGGAAGAATTCCATCCGAACCGCTACGCATCGCGTATCCTCGACTTAGGCGACGTCGAAACGATCATCGAAAAAGCCCAGGCGGCTTTCGATGAAGAATCGATGGAAAACATGAAGAAGACCATGAAAAGTGGTACCTTCACCTTCGATGACTTCCTGTCCCAGCTCCATATGATCAAGAAAATGGGCAATATGGGCAGTCTCCTGAGCCTCATCCCGGGCATCGGGAAATATAAGAAAGAACTCGACAAAGTCGACATGGACGGCAAAGAATTCAAACGAATCGAAGCCATCATCACATCCATGACGGCCCAGGAACGGTCGAGTGCCAATCCGAAAATGCTCATCAAGGACAGCCGCAAGCGCCGTATCGCCAAGGGCAGCGGCACGCGCGTCCAGGATGTCAACCGTCTCATCAAGCAGTTCGCAGAAATGCAGAAGATGATGAAGCAGGCCAAGAAAGCACAGAAGAATAAACGACGGGGTTTCATGCCGCGTCTGCCTTTTTAAATGGATTTCCCTTTTTTGTGGAAATAAGATACTATATCAAGGAGGTGATTTTCAATGATTAAAATTCGTTTGGCTCGTTTAGGTGCTAAAAAGAAACCGATCTACCGCGTCGTCGTCGCTGATTCCCGCGATGCTCGTAACAACGGTCGCCCGGTTGCTACGTTGGGCATGTACGATCCGTCCAAAGACATGGACAATCGTCTGACCGTCGATGCTGAAGCAGCTGTAGCATGGCTCGGCAAAGGCGCACAGCCGACAGATACGATCCGTTCTATCTTCAAAAAAGCTGGCATCATGGCTCAGTTTGAAGCATCCAAAAAGTAAGTGAGGCTGGATACTATGGAAGAATTGATTGCATGTATCGCCCGGTCCCTCGTCAAGAACCCGGATGCGGTTACAGTTACCAAGATTCAAAAAAAAGGCCTCGAAGTCTATCAGCTTCATGTCGCACCCGAAGATATGGGTAAAGTCATTGGCAAACAGGGTAAAATTGCGAAAGCATTGCGCCTTGTTGTCAAGGCTGCGGCAGTGAAGGCTAACAAGAAAGTATCAGTGGATATCGTATAGGAGGAACCATGGATCAGATTACATTGCGCGTTCCTGTCGCTGTCAAAGCAAAGGTTACGCAGGCCCTCAAGGATCGTATCCTCAAAGGTGCTGACCAGGCCCTGAGTGACATCGATCGGGAAATGCAGAACCTGGAATTCCAGGCCAAACGCATGATGACCGAACAAGCTAAAATCGATGCACAAGGGTTGATTTCCTTGCGTGCTAAAGTAGAAGAACAGAAACAGCGTCTCGCCGCAGCTAAGGCTAAGGCACAGCACGACAGAGAAGAAGCTGAACAGTTGACAATCGGTTCCGAAATCAGACAAGGCACGCTTGAACAGACTGTCGTTGTCAATGTCGGCGATGATTTAGAAAAATTGATGGGAACGGAAATCCTGCTTGAAGACGGCAAGATCGTTTCTATCCGCCAATAGAATACGATGGCTGAATTAGATCTTTTCACAATCGGTCAAATCGTTGCCCCGCACGGCGTGCGGGGTGATGTTCGTATTTATCCCGATACGGATTTTCCGAAACGATTCCTGAAAATGAAATACGGCTACATTGACGGCAAGAAATATGAAGTAGAATCCGCACGTCTTCATAAGCGGGTCGTCCTCATGAAATTTGTCGGCGTCGATGATCGCAATGCGGCGGAACTGTTGGTCAAAAAAGACCTGCAAGTGCCGCGCGAAGATTTAGTGCCCCTGCAGAAAGGCCAGCACTACATCTACGACATCCTCGGCTCGGCCGTATACGACCTTCAGGGCCATGAACTGGGAAAACTTACAGACGTACTGCGCACGGGCAGCAACGACGTCTATGTCGTCACTGCCGATGACGGCAAGGAAACACTCCTGGCCGCCATTCCCGATGTCATCAAGTCCATTGATGAAAGTGCCAAGAAGATTGTCGTCGATCCGCCGGAGTGGGTGGACGAATGAGAATCGACATTATCTCACTCTTTCCGGAGCTCATCGAAACGTTCTTCCAACACAGCATCATCGGGCGGGCACGGGCAGCCGGCCTGTTGGATCTGGATGTGACCAATCCCCGTAATTTCACGTACGACCGTCATCACATGGTCGATGATACCATCTATGGCGGCGGCTGCGGCATGCTCATGAAGGCAGCGCCCCTCTATGCCGCTGTCGAAGCCGTGCGGCGTCAGGTGCCGCGGCGGCGCATCATCTTCATGGGGCCCGCAGGGCAGACCTTTACGCAGGCCAAGGCACGCGAGCTGGCGACATACGACCAGCTTATTTTATTATGCGGCCATTACGAAGGCGTCGATTACCGCGTCGAACAGGATTTGGCCGATGAGACCATTTCCGTTGGCGACTACGTCCTCACTGGCGGTGAACTGCCGGCTATGACCGTTACCGATGCCGTAGCCCGCATGATTCCCGGAGTCCTCGGCGCAGCTGCCGGGGCCGCTGACGATTCTTTCTATTCGTCGCTCCTGGAGTATCCGCAGTACACCAAGCCTGCCGTCTTTCGCGGCATGGCCGTACCGGAGGTCCTGCGGAACGGCGACCACGCCAAAATCGATGCCTGGCGTCGGGAAGCGTCACTGGCGCGGACTTTGGAATTACGGCCGGACCTTTTGCAGCATTGCGATTTGTCGCCAGCTGACCAAAAGATACTGGCTAAACTGAAAGGGGCGAAGAAATGATGAAATCCCCTTTGTATGTCGGATTGGTTCATTATCCCATATATGATAAGAACTTCAACGTCATTGCCACGGCTATTACCAACTACGATCTGCATGACATTTCGCGGTCGGCCAAGACTTATGGCGTCAAGAAATATTTCATCATCCACCATATTCCGGGGCAGCTCGATATGGTGCATAAAATCATGGATTTCTGGGAAAGCCCGGTGGGCCGCAACTATAACGGCTACCGCACCCAGGCTTTCGATATCGTAGACATCCGCCCGTCCATCGAAGCGGCTGTCGAAGCCGTCACCGCCGCAGAAGGGAAGCGCCCTTACGTCGTCACGACGGACGCGCGGACCTATGCCAACACCATTTCCTATAAGGAGTTGCGGCAGAAGCGGGAAGAAGACGATACGCCGATCCTCCTGCTCTTTGGCACGGGCTACGGGATGACGAAAGAAACGATGGAAAAATTTGATTTCATCCTGGAACCGATTTACGGGGCCGGGGAATATAATCACTTATCTGTCCGTTCGGCAGCAGCTATCATCTTAGATCGCCTGGCCGGCGAAGATTGGTGGAAATAAAGGGAGGCATTTGAATGTCTGGACATTCTAAATGGGCGAATATTAAACGTAAAAAAGGGAAAAACGACGCAATCCGCGGTAAGATCACGACCAAAATCGGCCGTGAAATCACGATTGCTGTCCGCATGGGTGGTCCGGACCCGGTCGGCAACATGCGTCTGAAGCTGGCCCTTCAGAAAGCAAAGGAAAACAATATCCCGAAAGATAACATCAAACGGGCTATCCAGAAAGGCGCTGGCGCTACAGAAGGCCAGAACTACGAAGAAATCGTATACGAAGGCTACGGCCCGGCAGGCGTTGCCGTTACGGTCAACGTCCTCACGGATAACCGCAACCGCGCAGCCGCTGCTGTCCGCCACGAATTCTCCAAATCCGGCGGCAACCTCGGCGCTACGGGCTGTGTCAGCTGGATGTTCCACAACACGGGCATCTTCGTCGTCAACCGCGACCAGGCCGATGAAGACCAGATCATGGAAGTCGCCCTCGATGCCGGTGCTGATGACGTAAAAGTTTCCGACGAAGACTACGAAATCATCACCACGCCGGAAGCCTTCGACGCTGTCGAAAAAGCCCTGGCTGACAACAACATCGAAACGGAACACGCATCGATCACCATGGTTCCGGAAAACACGATCAAACTCACGGGAGAAGACGCTGAAAAAATGGAACGCTTCGTAGACGCCCTCGACGAACTCGACGACGTCCAGGACGTATACCACAACGCAGAACTTCCGGAAGAGGAAGAATAAGAGTGGTTAGTGGCTAGTGAACCATTCACTACAAACTGCAAGCTGCAAACCTAAAAAGGCGCTGTCGCAAAGACAGCGCTTTTTTACTAGCCATGAACCACGAGCCACTAAATCCCCAAACCGTTGTAATAACAACCGATTGTCCTATTTATCCATGGTATACTACGTTCAGAAGTTGAGAGAACCTCACTTAGAGATAAGATATAATTCATCCACTTACTTAGGAGGTAGGTACTATGTTGAAATCTGTTTTGAATAAATTCGCAATGAATGAAAAAGTTACGTCTGATATGATTATGGGCGATATCATCCGTCTTCATCCGGAAGTCGTCGATACCCTTATTTCTCAGGGGATGCACTGCCTGGGCTGCCCGTCGTCGCAGCAGGAAAGCCTGGCCAATGCCTGCTTTGTCCACGGCCTGGACCCGGAAATCGTTACTAAAGCCGTCAACGTTGCCATTGAAGCGAACAAACAGTAAGAGGAGGACATATCATGAGCGCATTTTTAGGACCCATCCATTTTTGGTTATACAATAAAATCCAGTTCCAGGAAAGCCTGATCGACGAACTCATCCGCTACGCATCCAGCCAGGGCTGGTCCGACAGCGATTTGGTCGACAAATACGGCAGCAAAGACCGCCGCAAACTCGATGAAGTCATCGACGAATCGAACATCCACGGCTGGCTCCAGTCGCGCATCCACGATGCCGAAGGCCGTTATGCCGCCTTGGTACTCGACGTTGCCGGTGACCAGGAAGACCGCCTGACGGCACTGAAACAGGCCGCTTATGACTTCGGTGCCAGCCAGCATCTCAATGCCACTACGGCCCCGGAAGCCTTCCACCGCCTGGACGACCTGCTCCTGGACGGGATGCCCTGCGACCAGGTCAACCGCGTCCGCGAAAGCGATGACAGCCGCATCACCTGGGACCGGACTATGGACCTGCACAGCGAATTCTGGCAGGGCCACGGCGACCGCTACTACGCCCTGCGCCAGGCCTTGGTCGACGGTCTGTTATCGGCTACGGATTACGCCTTCACCAGCCCGGCCGAAGGCCAGTATGAAATCGTCAAGAAATCTGCCTAAACGAAAGAGAGGGAGCCTTATGTATTGCACGGAAGTCATGGTTAAACAACATGCCAATATTTCACGGATGCTGAAAGTCATCAAAGAATCGTGTTGCGCTATTCTGGAAGGGGCTGAAATCGACCAGCAGGAATTTGCCGAAATCCTCGATTTCATCCGCCGTTATGCCGACGGCCACCATCACCGCCGGGAAGAACTCGTCCTTTTCCCTGAAATGGTCGACCACCTGGAAGAAGTCGCCTCCATCATCATCAAGCACGGCATGCTCGTCGAACACGACCTCATCCGTGCCCATGTCCGGGCCCTCGACGAAGCCCTCAAACTCTACGCCCAGGAACCGAAGACGGAATATAAACTCCAGGTCCTGACCGAAGCCATGGCCTATGCCAACCGCCTGCAGCAGCACGTAGAAAAAGAAAACAACGTCGTCTACCCCTTAGCCGACCGCGGCCTGTCCGATGATATCAAAGCTAAAATCGACCAGACTGTAAAAGACATGGAACAAGAAGAAGGCCCGGAATTCGTAAAAGGCTACATGGAACTCCTGGACCGCCTGGAAAAGAAATATAAAATCGCGTAAGGCCGCCTATGGGCCGCCCGTAGGCCGCGGGCCGCATCGGACTCATGGTGGTATTACGACCGTGTACCAGTGGGCATAAATTCCGGCTGTATCCAGGAGTCACGGCAGGACGCCTTAACAGGACGTCCCCTACGAAATCGCATACAGGCGATGAAAGTGAAATAAAAAAACACAGCCAGCGGCCTTGTGCGTAGGGGCCGGCCCAAGCCTTTTTGGCCCGTCAGGTGCCGACCGACAGAAGGCGCAGGACGGTTGCCAAAACGGACAGCTGTGGCTGGGCGGCCCGCTGTGAGATTTGGGCATAACCTATTCTGGATGATGGTAGGCTTTTTCAAACCACGAGTCATTCGTTATGCTAAAAGGCTGTACACAGGATTCACGACGGCCCGGCTCTCCTCATAGGAGAGCTGTCAGCGAAGCTGACTGAGAGGTTGCTCTTTTTACATAGTTTGTAGTACGGAGTTTGTAGTTTGTAGAAGCTGGCTTAAAATTTTTACCCGTTGCTAGCTACTAGCCACTAACCACTAAAAAAAACTTGTCGCGCGGCGACAAGTTTTTTTTATGCTAAGACACATTCTGTCCTCTTATTGATGTATAATAATATGTCCAAGGAGGCGATAGGAATGAAACAGATTGACGTAGTACAAGCACAGCAAGATATCCAGTTCATCTATAACTGCTATAAGAAATTTGCCCTTGACGTGGACGAATGTCGGGCGGTCCTTAAAGAACGCGACTGCTGCGAACATCGCGACAGTGATGGTCATCTGCTCTTTGAGGATGCCAGCTCCCTGACGATGATAGATAGCGCCAAGAATTGTCATGATACGTATATCTGCAAAAAATGCCATACTGTTTTTTCGCTGAAAATTGACCCGGATACGCACGAATACAACTACAATGAAGTCTTTAGATATAACAGCCTGGATGACCTTCTCAAGCCGGATTTCATAGCACACCTCGAAAAATCCAATCATATTTTGGACAAGATGCAGCAGTTCACGCCCAAAGATGTCACCTTTTTCCACAATAACCTTAAAATCCAGGCCGAACTGCTCCAGCGTGAAATCCGTCGACAAACGGCTATCTTAGAGAAATTGGATTACATCACCCTGGACCTGCCCTATTACGATGACTTTTCAGCCAAACACATCCGCAGCATCCTCTTTCCCCTGTACCAGCAGATGACATTCAGGACATTTTGGGTACTGAGCTTTTCCGTGCCCATCTTTAATACTCTCGATTATTATGATTGTACGGTCAATCTCCTCGACGACATCCCGGGGCTCAATATGGACGAAGCGCTCATGCTTATCGAAGACTGCTTCAAAAAGGCCGGCACGACCTTGCAGGAAAGCCGGCGCCGTTATGCCTGGGAACCCGTCTGTAATCACCGCGATGAACAGGGGAACCTGCTGATCCATAATCTGCTGAATATGGTACAGACCGTTGAATGTGAACGCTGCCATGCCGTCTTTACCCTGAATTTCAACGAACAACTGGGAAAATACACCCATGGCTACCTCCTGAACGACTGCCACTTCTACGACTTCGAACGGGCTGGCGTCGCCGAGAAAGCAGAAGCCGTCCTGGAAAAAGACAGACTTTCCAACGTCCATTCGCTGACGGACTATTACCATATGCGCGAAGAATTGAAAGAACAGTACCAGGCCGTCACGGAAGATAAGATGGCCTGCTGGGAACTGGTGGGACGCCTGAATACATGCCTCTTAGAAATCGATGGCCTGAATACCTTCACGCGCCATCAAGTCGAAGACAGCGTGTTGTATGCCCAAAAAGAAATGATCGACCGTTATCTCTGGCAACATGGACTTCAAAAACAGCTCAAAGCCCGGCTGAAAGAATTCGGCACCCTTCCGTCCCTGAAGTATCCCTGGTATAATAAGGAGAACACGAAGACAGAAGATACAGAGAACGGAAAGATACTGCATGGCACGTTTTTATCCGACCATCGATGACGATTTTCATGGCAGCGATGGCGAAATACAGGTCTATCAGGCCTTACAACAATTAAGTGACGGATATGTCGTCTTCCATTCCTTCCGCTGGCTCGGCGAACCGGGCCAATACCGGAGTGAAGGGGAAGGCGACTTTATCATTTTCCACCCGACCAAGGGCATCTTGTCCATCGAAGTCAAATCCGGCGGTATCGGCTATGAAGAAGGCAGTTGGATCCAAATCAACCGCAGGAATAACAGCAAAAAACGCATCAATCCCTTAGGACAGGCTGCGGAAACGCAGTACCGTATCCAGCGGATCCTGCGCCAGCATTTCCCCTATGACTGTCCCATGATTGGCCGGGCGGCCTGGTTCACGTCGGTCGCCATGGATTCGAAACTGCGTCTGCCAGCCGAAGCCGTTCCGGAAATCATCCTGGACCAGCTGAGTTTAGCACATCCGGAAGAAGCCCTGGACAAGGTTTATGCCTATTGGAAAGACCACCTGGGCCGGTCCTTTACACCGTTGAAGCCGCCGGAATTCAAAGCCCTCATCCAGACACTCATGCCGTCTTTCCGCATTGCCGAAACGATTTCCAGCAGCAGCCGGGAAACGAAGACGTCCTACGTCCAGCTGACGAACCAGCAATTCTCTATACTCCGGTTCTTGCAGGAACAGCGGACGGCGGCCATTTACGGGCCCGGCCGGCACGGGCAAGACTATGCTGGCCGTAGAAAAAGCGCGGATGCTGGCCAGTCAGGGAAAAAAGGCCCTCTATCTGTGTTTCAACGAATTCCTCCTGCAGTACCTGCGACGCCATTATCACGATCCGCAGATTACCTTCCATAATGTACGCACTTTGGCTGAAGAAATCCTCCAGGACGACACCTTGCCCCTCAATAAAGTCGTTGCCGTCTTTGAACAGTACTTTGAAAGCGAATTCAATGATGATGACTGGGCGTATCCCAACATCGTCGTCGACGAAGGCCAGGACCTGAGCGACTCTATCCTGGAACACCTGAGCTTCCTGGCAGAATTACAGGACGGCTGTTTCTACATCTTTTACGACCGCAATCAGTACATCATGAGCCGCAAGACGACGGGCTGGATCGATAAGAATGCCGAATGTCGCCTGGTCCTCTATAAGAATTGCCGCAATACCGCTGAAATCGCCACGTCCATCGGCAAGTTGATGCACATGAAAGACAGTTATGTCAACACCATCCAGGGCATGACGCCGAAAGCCGTCTTTTATGGGAACGAAAAAGAACTGCAGAAACAAGCAGACCGCTTCGTCAAGGACATGTGCCAGCAAGGCGTTGCCCTGAAAGACATGGTCATCCTCACGGCCCACTCCGTCGGCCATAGCGGCCTCAAAGGCTGCCGGACCCTCAACGGGATTCCCGTCACGACGGAACCGGAAGACGGCAAAATCCTCTTCACGTCGGTACGGAAATTCAAGGGCCTCGAAGCCACGGCGGTCCTCCTCATCGACGTCAATCTGTCGGAACTCCCGGACGACCTCATGCAGCGCCTCATCTACGTCGGCTCCTCGCGGGCTACGATGTACCTGAAAATCGCCTTCTGCGAAGACATCGAAAAGAAAAACTACGGCCCCATCCTGGATGCCCTGACCGACGAACCGGTCAAGCATAACCGCAGCGGACTGGTCAAAACCCTGCACTTAGAAGCGGACTAATGGGAGCGCAGGCCAGTGAAAGGCTCTCTTTCTAGGAGAGCTGTCAGCGAAGCTGACTGAGAGGTTGCTTTTAAATTTAACTCCATCCGCTGACTGCTAAAAAAGGCACTGTCGTCGTGCGACAGCGTCTTTTTGCCTCGCCATGACAAAACCTGTCCTACTCAGATGCTATAGTGAAGATATAAATTGTATTTCACAGGAGGGATAGTCATGGACAGAAGCGAACAGACCAAGAAGAATCAGGCCATCAATTTGTATACGTGGGGCTTAGAACTCCTCTCTGACGGCGGCCACGTCCGGGATGCCGATAAAGTGGGCTGGATGCTGATAGAAAATGCAGCCACCCAGGGTGACCGGGACGCTCAGAACTATTTAGGCGATGCCTATTTTTACAGTTACAAAAAAGATGAAAAAGCTGCCTTTTGGTACACCAAAGCCGCTGAACAGGGACTGCCAGAAGCCCAGGCTATGCTGGGGATGCTCTATCTCCTGGGACGCGGCGTCACACGGAATTACGCCAAAGCCCGCCATTACTTTGAACAAGCCTTGCAGGGCGGTGAACTCAACGTCGAAGCCGCCGTGGCCCAATATTGGCTGGGCCAGATGTATAAAGAAGGCATCGGCGTCCCGAAAGACAGCGAAAAAGGTGAAAAACTGATCCGCCTGGCCGCCATCAACGGTTATGCACCCCATGGGAAATAAGTGAGCGCAGGCCGCCGGTCGCCGGTCGCCTCGGAATCAGATGCGGCTTCGCCGCGACAAACTCAAACTGACAACGACGCTTCGGGAAGCCCTCAGCGCGTAGCGGGCCGCCCGCCGCTACCATCCGTCCGGGTAACCATCCTGCACCTGAAAAATCAGAATGGTTTGGGACGGCCCCTACGGATGCGGCTTCGCCGCAATAAATTCATGAAATAAACGCAGTTCGCTGGTCGCAGATGGCAGTCCGCCGCGGTCTTGCAGACCACAAAAAAATCACGGCCAACGGCCTTGTGCGTAGGGGCTGTCCCAAGCCTTTTTGGCCCGTCAGGTGCCGATCGTCGGGAGGTGCAGGACGGCTGCCAAAACGGACAGCTGTGGCTGGGCGTCCCGCTTGTGAGATTCGACCATAGCCTATTCAAGCATAATGGCAGGCTTTTACGAGCCGCGGCTATTGTCACAAGCGGAGGGTCACTCGAAGCGATGTTATTTTTCTGAATCTGTTGTCGCTACGTGCGGTAACAGATTTATAAAATAAAAACAGTTCGCCGGCGTCTGCTCGCAGGTCGCAAAAAACACTGGACGTATGTGTAGGCGGTTCATGGAGATGATGAATAAAGATTTAGCTAATATGCAAAATAACCTCAATAAGATTACCTATCAGTCGTTGAAAATTCCGAACTTTTATTGAGGCAAATAGGATTTTCAAAATCTATTGGGCAAGGAGTCACTGATAACGCAAGCAATTTTCCTACGACAAAGTAAACAGATTGTTTGATATGCCAGAATCCATTAAAATATTACTGACAAGTAACTGCAAAATTGATATAATAAAACCAATATAAATGACAAAAAATGTTACAAAGTCAGTTGGGTGGTGAAGATGATGGATTGCTTAGTAACGATTGAAAATGCAATGAAAACTTATAATCTCTTATCTTTACATATGCCTGAAAGTCATTGGGGGGGGGTAACTCTATCTTATAACTGCAATCAACAAGGCAATATTATGCTCGTAGACAGTACGATACTATCGTGCTGTCTTTTTTTATGTATTTTTTGAAAAGTGACAGAATATGTCTTTATTACATGATATCCTAAAGATATAGAAGAATATTTGATTTTGAAGGCGTATATTACGCGAGTGTTTTGTCTTGTATTGCAAAACAAATTTGCCCTATTCCGATTGGCTGGTGGGCCTTGAGTTGGAGATTTATCCAATCGAGATGTCTTAATATTTTGAAATGATTTTTGGAGGATTTTGTATGAAACCGGTAGAGGCGCAGTTAAAACAAATTAAAAAAGAGTTTGAAAAAAAGAAATGATGTGACCCCAAAAAGTTAGACCTTGGTAACGAGACAGTTTTTACTGTCTCGT
>OGYT01000107.1_pt1 | contig 59417 bp, 78 predicted proteins | sample 1576631 | NCBI WGS metagenome assembly OGYT01 (sample SAMEA3541588, study PRJEB24748) | human gut metagenome | biome: human gut; feature: human-associated habitat; material: faeces | place: China | collected 2012
CGGTAAGATTAGCGGCCATGAGGTTACCTTTCTGAGGATAAGCGTTACCTGACCCGATGCCCATTTTGGGTCAGGTAATGGGTCAGGTAACGATAGTACAATGAGGAGACGAGACAACCAATCAGAAACAAAAACAACATCATAACTGATTGATTATAGACAATTAAAAATACAATAAGCGTCAATAGCGAACGATTAGAAGCATGCCGATTTTATGACTCATAATCGCTTGGTCGCTGGTTCAAGTCCAGCAGGGGCCACCAAATTTTAGCTTTAAAATCATATGATTAAGCCACTCTATTGAGTGGCTTTTTTGTTATCTGGATATCCGTTGGCAGCAAAATGGCAGCAAGATTTCAGCTACCATCAACAAAAAACCCGCCTAAGCGGGTTAATTTGTTAAAAATTCATGTGTCCCTGACCACTATTTAATGGGTGTGGCGGAGCATGATCGACAAGTCCAGGGGTGACAATGTAGCGCACGACGGTTTCATGGGTAACAAAAGTGGTGCCACAATTAATATTTTGGCACTGGCAGTAGCGTTCTTTTGTGTTATCAGACACCCGAAAGCTACTACGAGTATGTGCAGCATGTCCGCATTTCGGACAATTCATCATATCCGTCTCTCCCCACCGATTCCTCGCAATCACATAATGATACACTAAACATCCATTTTGTGAACAAAATCATTCCATTTCTAAATCATCAATTTTTACTTCAAGCTCCAGACTGGTAGTAAAACCATTATCCGGGCTAACCGTATGCGTCAAAGTTGTAATGGTCCATTCGGCATCGTCGATAGGCTGCTTAAAGCCGCTCACCTTTACCGGCATTTCGGTGTAGAGATCTGCCCGGCCCTCAGCGAGCTGCAGGGAGAAAGACGCAACACCACGCTGCAGGCGCTCCCATTGCATTTTTGCCGCACGCTCAGCATTGCTGCGGTTTGCGTAAGTACGATTAAGAACCAGCACGTTTTCATCCGTTCCCACCAGATAATCACCCTGTTTTGCTTCCGGCTCTTTGGGCGCGGTGGTTTTCTTCCGGCGGCGCTTAACCTTAGTTGTTTCTTTTTTCTTGGGTTCGCGGGTATGCAGCCAACTGGCAATTACACCGGTATAAGCACCACGATCAGCCAGGGTAAAACGATGACCGTCACCGGCTTTGCGTTCAATGGTGATAACCGGCAACGGCTTACCGCTCGCTGTTCTTCCCTGCCCCTGCCTGATAAACAGCAGGTTTCCATCCTTAACGGAAGCAATCGCCCCATACTGGCGCGCCAGCTTCATCAGGAAACTGGCATCGCTTTCATTGGTCTGGTCCATGTGATCCAGCGCCTTGTCCGTCAGGTCTTTACCCAGCGCCATTTTGAGGTTATGCCGTGCTGCGATTTCCTTTACCACATCGCCAACGGTTGTCTGGTGCCATGACTTTTCGCGCCGGGTATTGAGGGTTTCACGGAAATTAGCGCTACGGGCACGGATAGTCAGACGATCAGGAGCACCGCTGTGCTCAATCTCATCCACCGTAAATGCCCCTTTTGGGAAAAGCGGCTGGCCCTTCCACCCCAGCGCCAGCTGAATAACGGCACCACGTCGCGGCAGAACGATCTGCCCGTCGGCGTCGTCCAGCTCCAGATCAAGCTGGTCAGCCTCAAAACCCCGGTTATCGGTCAGCGTCAGACTCATCAGGCGCGCATCCAGCGCGGTGGTCACGTCCTTCCCTTCAATAGTGATACTGAAAGCCGGACTTCTGCTGTTCAGGTCAAAAAGATCAGAGCTAAAATTCACTGCAGCAACCCTCCAACCGTATTTTTAATATTACCTATCGCAGACGTTGCAGAGTCCTGCAGGTTACTGAGCTGATCGCTGAGACTGCCGAACATATCAGACAGCGACTCATCAACCCTTTTCAGGGTCAGCGTAAACTCAATACGGCGAGGCATTCCACTTTCAAAAAACTCTGTTTTTGTCTGACTCAGGCTCTCGATCACAAACATGCCGTAAATGGTCCCGCTTCCCTCAATCAGGGGCCATGCTTTGCCCAACTCTGCCATTTGCTCCAGCGCGAGCAATGACAGCCTGCCCCCGGTGACTTCCGGCAGCAGTACGCCAGATAAGGTCAGCGAGTCATTATCCGGGCCAAGAAACTGCGTTGATGGTCGCCGGTTCACCCGACTGTTGGCTGCGTGTCGCCAGCTTCGCTGATACTGCAGCTCCTGATATGGCACTGTACGCAGCATGAAGACATATAACCCCAGTACCATCATCATGATTCGTATCCCCCTTGATCACTGAAATTGCTGCGTGCTTTAGCCCTGGTCTTGCGCTCGCGTTCGTCAAGCTGTCGGGCAACTTCACGGGCAATATCCTGCGCACTTTGCCCTGGCTGAGCATAGATAGTGATCGGCGCATGAGTTTCAAAGTGCACCACTGGCGGCGCGCTGGCAGATTTCGCTGGCTGGCTTTGTTTATATGCCACAGTAGGCAGACTGTAAGGATGTAGTGGAGCAGCCTCTGCAGGTGCTGCCGCTACGCCCATAACGCCTGCAACGACGGAAGCCAGCGCAGCAGTGCGCCGTCTGCTGGTCACATTTGCGGGACCGTTCACTATTTCGGGGCCGTTCTCCCCAACGATGCCAAACTGACCACGCGGGATCGTGCCACCGCTGTCATACATGCCTGCAAACCCCATCGACGGAAATCCGCCAGGCGGCAACACCACCTTACCGTCACTGTTCACCGTAGCAGGCTGCTGTCGTGTAACCTGTTCAGGTAGTTTTGCTTTTGCCGCTTCCTTACTGACGATGCCGAGTTTTTCCAGCAACCACGACACGCCTGACTTGAGAGACTCAAGCGGGTGCATCACCATATTCAGACCTTCCGCCAGTGCCTCACCAAACCTGCGGCCCATTGCAGCTGCGCTGTTCAGTTCTTCGGAAGTGGATTTAACCGGCGTAAGCAAATCAGTGAACCACCCCCACAAAGCCTGCACCTTGTCGCCAATCCACTGAAAAACAGGTCGCAATGGCTCAAAGGCAGCACATATCGGTGCAGCAGCGGCTTTGAATCCCTCCACCACACCACCCAAAAATGCGCTGATCGGCTGCCAGTATTTCCAGACGACCAGCGCCACGCCAGCCAGCGCAGCCACAACCAGACCTATCGGACTGAGCAATACCCCAAGCACGCTGCCAACGCCCACCAGAGCTGCACGCAACAACGCAAACGGTGACATGGCGAGCCATCTAATCACCCCCCCAGCCCCCCTTACCGAAGTAACCAACGGTGCAAAGGCAGCACTTGCCAGCCCGCGAATTTTCGTACCGAGCAGGCGGACCGCTTCGCCGGGGTTACGAAAAGAGGACACCAGATTTTCACCCGCCTGCTGGGCATGCTCTTTGATTTTATCCAGTGCCCCGTCGCGTAACGCATCCAGAATACCGCCACCGTCATCATCCCCGCCGCCGCTGAGAGCCTCTCGGATACGGCTTATCCAGTTAACCGTTTCGCCCGCTTCATTTCCCGAAAACAGCCCGAGCAATTTTTTCAGTGCATCGCCGGACTGGAATAAACCGGGTGCAAATGATGTAAATGCCTGGCTTAACCGTCCAAGAAGTGGACCAAACCGACCCAGCCCAGTGATAGCCAGCGATTTCATCCCAAAGCGCAATAATGCCAGCGGCCCCAGAACAGCTGCCATCGCAATAGCCAGTGTTCCGAGTGCCAACGTCACCGATGCCACCACGGCGGCAATCTTCATTAACCGGCCCGCTAGTTCCGGGTTGGCTTCTACCCAACGGCGCATCACACCAGTAACGCGCTTGACGGCATCCATGATTTCCATCAGCGGAGCACGCAGTGTTTCACCCAGGCTGCTTAAAACATTTTGCGTTCCAGTTTTCACCAACAACCACTGCGCAGATAAAGAGTCTTTGTTGATATCAGATTCTTTCTGCATTGATCCGTTAGCATCGCTCCCAGCAGTCAGCTTCAGCTGTCGCTGGAGCTCAGGCAAATTGTTCGCAAGTTTCGCTGCATCATCACCAAACTCTTTACCAAATACTAACGTCATTGCACTAAGCCGCTTGTCCTTAGGCAGGCTGTTAACTTTCTCAAGCACATACTGGATAGTCCCTATCGCATCACGAGTCATATCCTTCTGGATCTTCTCTGGGTTCAGCTTCAGTAGCTCCATTCCTTCGTAGAAACTTTTGCTCTGTTGGGTAGCAATAGATAGCTCGCGCACCATCGCATTTGCAGCACTGGCTGCCACTTCAGGCGCAGCGCCAAGAGACAGGAACGTGGAGCCAAGCGCCGCCGCCTTACGAAAGTCCAGGCGGTCAGCCACGCCACCCATACGCTGCAGCACGTCAATAATGTCCGCGCCCTTAGACATAGCGTTATCGTCCAGGTAATTCAGCGCATCGCCCAGCTGCTCGATATTGCGGGTCGGCACCTTGTAAAGGCTGGCGATTTTACCCAGCCCTTCAGCCAGTTCATCGGCGGGCAGTTCAAACGCCGTGGCCGCTTTGGCCGCCGTACTGGCAAAGGCCAGCAGGTCACGTTTCTGGTCTTCGTAGGGATCGTCCTGATTGGTCACGCCCATGCGCGCGCCACCTTCTACCAGTGCGGCATAGTCGATAGCGCCATTCTCCATCGGCAGCTGTTCGCTGGCAGCCTTGATAGCGGCCTGCATGTCATAAAACTGCTTAGTACGGTTGCCGTTATCATCCCGCAGACCGTTAACCTGCTTTGCCACGCCTTTCATGGCGTCTTCCATACTGGCATAGCTTTTCACTGCTGCCGCGACCGGCGCCCCCATTGCCAGACCCGCTGCCGTGGTGGTTGCCCCTGCCCCGGCAATGCGATCCCTTACCTCAAGACGGCGTGAATATTGCTCACGTGCGGCATTCATTTTCGCTTGCTGTTCGCCCAGGCGTTTCAGGGATTTCTGCTGACGTTCCAGCGCTTGCCGGGTTTCGTCGGCATTTTTACGCAGTTCCCGCTGGGCGCTACTGAGCTGTTTAGTATCAATGCCGGATTCTTTCAGTGCTTGCCGCTGCCGTTGTACCGAACCCAGCAGGCCGTTGTAGGTCTGCTGCAGTTCCTGCACACGGTTTTTTGCCTGGCTAAATAATTTAGCCTGAGCAGCAGTTGGGCGATTTGTTGCAGCAAACTGCATGGCAAGTTTTGCGGCTTCTTCGCGTGCAGCACTGAGATTTGTTGCAGTGATTGCAAGCTGTGACCGGGTTTTACGGAATTCATCAATACGTCCGGCCTGTTTATTCAGTTCTTTCAAACTGTTCCGGGTAGTTTGAAGCGCAGTTGCCAGCTCTTTTGAGCTGGCCTGCGCGGACCGGAATGGGCGGGTGAGCTTGTCAACCGCATTAAGAATCACCTGCAGGCGCAGGTTGTTGTCACTCATCGCTGGCCCCGCTTCTCTGAATCGCTTTATGCCGCCACTCCAGCACATCGGTCAGCGGCATAACGTCAGTGGTGGACGGCGACCAGTGAAAGATGGTGGCAATATCTGCCACCAGATCATCAACCGTCAGGCTGTCGGTAAACCGGCAAGCACCGACTTCTTCAACAAAAAAGTCACCACCTCAACCGACAACGCGGTGAGATCGGCAGGGTCCAGCTCTGCCATTTCCTGTGCGGTCAGCGTCGGGGTAGAGATACGCGGGATCACGGTCATCATCGCGCCCACGTCCATATCCATAATGGCCTGCAGACGGGTGCCTCGCAGCGCACCGGACTGCGGCTTGCGCAGCACAATTTCGGTAATTTCAGTTTTACCGCGCTTGATCGGGGTATCCAGTTGCACAGTCTTTTCAGTCAGTTTGTCGCTCATGTTCGTTTCCTGTTAATGAAATACTGGCGCGGCTGACCGCGCCTTTAGGGTTAATCAGAGGCCGAGGGCATTACGGTGTTCTTCCATCAGGTCCACGCCGTCAACGATTTCAACCATGTTGACCAGATCGACCTCATAGAGCACCTCACCGTTAATGGTCAGCTTCGCGTAGCTGTTGGTGCTGCTGACCTTGGTGGTGCTGCTCTCGCCGGTTTTCCACTCGCCGGAATCCACTTCTTTATGACGCCCGCGCACAACCAGCTCAACGGCCTGCACTTCGCCGGTATCGTCACGCTGAATGGAGCCGGTGAAACGCAGCTGGATGCCGTCAACGGTTGCCTTGCCCATCTGCTTGAATAACAGCAGTTCGGTGCCACCGATTGAAAATTCCGTGTCCAGTGCGCCGTCATCCAGCCCCATATCCACGTCCACCGCGCCCGGCATACCGCCGCCGCGATACTTCTCAAACTTGCGGGTGAATTTCGGCAGGGTCAGAGACTCAACGATCCCCTGCCAGTTGTTCCCGTCGTTGAACAGGTTCAGGTGTTTTAACTTGCGTGGTAAAGCCATGGTGTCCCCTTACGCGCTGACCTGGCTGGAGAAATCCAGCAGGTACTGATCGGTGATGCGCTGGCGCAGCATCAGGTTTTCAAGCGGCGGCACCGGCGTGTAGTCGTAGTCGATGGTGAGTTTCCCCGCTTTCAGGGAGTCTTTATCGTTCACCGACTCATCCAGCCAGCAGTCTGCGCCGATGATGTAGCCCTGCGTTTTCAGGCTGCGCAGCTTGGCGCGGATACCTTCGATAATATCGCGGGCCAGCGACGGGTTAAGCACGCCATCCACCGCCCACATGTGCGCTTCTGCGATGGTGTCAGCCAGTACCTGCGCCGTGCGGGTGTAGTTCTCAAAAGCAAACAGCGGATCGTCACTGAGGCAGCGGGAACCCCAGAAGCGGAAACCGTCTTTGCGGATAAGCGTCGTGACGTCGTTCTGGTTCAGCAGTCCCGCATCGGTTGCAGGGTCCTGCAGATCCCAGAACACATCAGCGGAAATGCCGGTGACACCGTTCACGCCCACGTTGGACAGGGTTTTGTGCCAGCCAGTCTGCTCGTCAATTTTGGCACGCAGGCCGAGCGCACGGGCAGAGGCGTAAGCCGTCGCATCTGCATTCAGTACGGTGTCAAAGCTGATGAAGTCAGGCCAGATCAGCATCCCCTCGCGCTGGCTGAAATTGTCACGGTAGGCAATCGCTTCTTCTACCGTTTTGCAGCCATAGGCGGACAGGTAGGCAAACCCGCGCAGGCTCTGCGCCACGCTCAGCAGTTCAGTGGCAACCGCCTGCGTGTCGTGCCCCGGCACGCCCAGAATGCGCGGCTTAACGCCGAGCTGGGACTGAGCAGATAACAGCGCTTTCATGCCCGTTTTTTTACCGTCAGCTGTCACGCCGCCGATAATGTTAGAGGTTGTCTCCACTTCGGTTTCGCCCTGCGCCACGCGCACAACGACGGTCACTGGTTTAGCCTGGTCGGCAATCGCATCCAGCGAACGGGCCAGTGTGCCGGACTCGCCAGCTTTACCGCTGGCGGTCAGCACATCGGTCAGCAGGACCGGCTTATTAAGGGGAAACATGGACGCATCAGCATCATCGCCGGTGCAGACCATGCCCACGATGGCGGTGCTCACCGTGGTGATAGGTCGGGTGCCCTCGTTGATTTCAACAACGCGCACCCCGTGGTGGTAATCCTGAGCCATATGGCAGTCTCTCCGGTTTACAGGGGGTGCGCCTATGTTCTGGTTGATATGCACGCGGCGCACGCGCCGGGCTATGTATGGGGAATGGCACAATGGAAGGGGCAAAAAAATCCCCGCAGGCGCGGGGACGGGATTAATCTTCGGGAGGTTCAGGCCAGCTAATATCAGGTGCCAGCGATGTATCCACGCGCGTCAGCAATACGCGGTATTTTCGCCAGGCATCATAGCGGCTCTTTTCTTCGTCGGTTGCCATACCCAGATCAACAGCATCCTGCAGTGGACTAATATTTTCACCGGCCCTCTGAATTAGTGTGGTTTTCTGCAAATCTGCCGCTTTAACATCAGCCGATTTTTTTACAGCATCATCTGTTACCCATTTTTCGCCATCCCATTTATCGTATGGTGTGTCGGGTTCCAGCGTTGTTGTCCCTTGTGGATAATCACCCGGTAAAGTAATACTCACCGGTTCACCGGTTTCTGTATTCCATACCGTTTCACCACGGTGATCTGCGACGTATTCCCAGGCAGTTAGATCCGCAGTCCGACAGAGCGCAAAACCGCCTTTGGTTTCGCCCGGCGCGTCAGTGCATGAATTGGCTGGAACACCAACCCCCAAGGCCAGAAACTCGACTGATGACGTAAGATATTCATGCGTTACGCCGTCATAGTTATAAACGGTAATATCACCGGCCTTTGTGGCAATCCCGCTTTTGTTCAATATTGCTTTAGCCATCATGCAGCCCTCACGATGAAGTTAAATGCCACGCTACGTGGGCGCGTCTCTGAGCCCCCCGGATTCTGAAACGCAGGTGCCACACTTCCGTCAGGTTGGTTAATTCCGTTGGTATAAATGCCCCTGATGCCAGTCTCCACGCCAAACACAGTATTATTTCCAGTTGCGCCGCCCGACCCCATGAATGGGTGACCATGCGTTTTGAATTCATCAGCAGCCCATCCGAGCAGCGCCTGAGATGGGTTAATACCACGCCCATCGTCAAAACCCCGCATGAATTCGCCGCGCATATCCGGCAACACACCCGACGGGTATGTCACACCTAACTTGCTGTATTTGTTCTTATCAAATGGCGCACCATTTACTTTCAGAAATACCATGTTTCGCATATCGTCAAAAACATCACTCGGCATCTGCGCAAGCGGCCACGCAAACGGAGAGCCAATAACCGGCGCACCACTACCCACCCCAAGATAAGCGGCAACACTGGCGGCATCGCCTTTACCCAGCATTGCACGCATGAACTCACTGAGTGCAGTCACTGCTGCCTGCTTTTCACCCGTAAAATAGGGTATCGTGTTTTGCTGCGTCGCCAGTCCCGCGATGGCTGTCAGCACATCGTTAATCGGCTGCTTGCCATCCAGCAAATTGTCAAGACCAAGGTTTTTTCGTGCATCTTCCGCCGTTGTTGCTCCGGTTCCCCCTGAATTCAGCGGTAGTGCGATTACCTGGCCGTTATTGACAACCCTTGCCCCCCATGTCCCGTCTTCTCGAATGACCAGGCATTTTTTCATGTCCGGTGTATAGAGCACGGTCTGGTTAGGGCTCATAGGATTAACGATATTGAAAAGCCCAATATTCTGTAGAAACTCCTGCTTGTCTGGAATATCTGCGCCGTTCTCGGCCTTTTTAAGCATTCCTGTTGCAACCTGATCGACGTATTGACGGGTTGCCAGAACTACAGCGGGGTCAATTTTTAGCGTGATGTTATCAGTGCTACTGGTGATCAGCACCATACGCACGGTCTGCGTGCGTCCGCTGCCCTCTGCCAGCTGCGGCTTGTAACTCTCCGGGCAGTTACCGACGGCGATCAGCGCGCCGGTTTCATCAAACAGGCCAACCTCACGAATCCACCACCCTCCCTCCGTTTCGGGGATCACCTGCTCAGCAATAACCTGGCTGCTGTTCTGCGGATCGATATACAGCATGTTGAGGTCTGCGCGGCGTTTTTCGTTAACTAGGGCCGTCTGTTTTGCATTCGGGGTCGGCAGCACGCCGCCGCCATCGCCCACCGCCATCCTGGTAATTTTCAGCGGGACACCGAGCGCGGCGGCGCTTGCCAGTTTCGCCGCGCCGATATCCGTCAGCAGGGTATAAAATTTTGCGCTCATGGATTCACTCTCATTGTGTCAATAACATGGACCGCCCCGCCCTCGTAAGCGGTGCCGCCGGAAATAATGGTTTCGTTGATATACGGATAAATCGTGATTTCCTCGCCGGTGTAGGTGACTGCACCTACAAAATAGGGGCCGCTGGTCTGCAGGTTGATGGACATGCCGATCAGATGGCGACTGCACGGCTTGGCGTCACCGATCAGGCGCTCCAGTTCCAGATAGGTTTCTTCCGTGATGCCCTGGTCCTGCACGCCAATGTCCAGGCGAAACGTGCCCGGCTGCTCGCCGGTCTGCCACCACTCAATGATGCGGATCAGGAAGCCGAACGGCTCCACCACGCGCCGCACGGCGCTGGTTGTCCCCTTGTGCTGATGGATGTAGAAAGCATCCTGCACCACACGGCGCTTGACGTTTTCCGCCCAGCTTTCGTCCCAGCGATCAACGGAAAACGCCCAAGCCAGATACGGCAGAAAGCTGACCGGACACGTTGCCGGGTTCCACAAATCGCGCAGCGGCACCTGCAGATCGGAAATCCCGCTGCAGGTCTGCGCCAGTCGGCGCTCAAGCGGTGATGAGCCGGGCGGCAGCAGGCTATTCATCCGTGCCCCCGTTGGTTACGCTCCATTCCGTACAGGACGCCGCCTGCGTCTTATCCAGCACCACATCAGCCAGCGGGGACGCCAGCTCCACACGCTGGACGCCCTCAACGTGCAGCGCGGCATAAATGGCGCTACGGCGGATATCACGGCCCAGCCGCGTCTGACTGGCGATGTACTTCTGCAGGCTGGCTTTTGCTGCCACCATCACCGGTTCAGCTTCCGGCCCCGGATAAAGAAAAATCGTCGCATCCACGCTGTACGGGATTATTTCGGCGCTGCGCACCGTCAGTCGGTCTGCCACCGGGCGCACGTTCTCGCTGTTAAGCGCCTGCTCCACCACCGCCAGCAGTTCAGCCCCTGCCGTACCGTCACCCTCACGACTCAGCACGGTAAGCACCACCTCCGCCGGTGCCGGACTGGTTGCGCTGGCATCTGCCACGCGCCCGTCCGCGCTTTTGGCGTGAAACTCATAGGCCGCCGTCGGCCCCGCAACGGACAAACCCTCAAACGCAGCCGGAACACGCAGGCGCAGCGCATCATCGCTTTCCATGACGGCAGCAGCCGGCGGCACCGCGTCGTTGTCGGCAGGCGTTACCGTCAGGCGTTTTACGTTGTAGTTGGCTGCCAACTGATCGAGATCGCCGCCGATGGCATATGCCACCATGACCGCCTGCGCGGCCTCGTTAATACGCTGCCGCAACAGGATTTCGCGGTAGGTGCTTTCCTGCAGCAGCTTGGTAACGGGTTCAGATTCCAGCGCCAGCGTGCGCCGCACCGCGTCCTGTTCATTAGTTGGATAAAGGGCCACAAAAGCGGCCTTGCGCTCAGCAAGCAGCGTCTCAAAATCCGGCACGTCCACTATCTGCGGCGCGGGCAGCAGGGAAAGGTCAATCACTGCCATTGTCTGCTCCTGTAGTTACCGAAAGGGAAACCGGCTCGCCGTTATTGCGCTGCCCGGTAAGTTCAACCACCATGGAACCGTCAAATTTGCTGCTGATGGTGATGGAATCCAGAGTAAGCCGTGGCTCCCAGCGACTCAGGGCCACATAGACCGCAGACATGACCTGCAGGCGTAGCGCCGGGTTCTGCGGCTGATCAATAAGGGTGGACAGCAGGGAACCATATTCCCGACGGGCAATCCGGCTGCCCTGTGGGGTCAGCAGAATATCCCGCACTGACTGGCGCAGATGGTCCGTATCAGTAATGGCCTTGCCGTTGCCCTGACTCATGCCGATATACAGCGTCATACCGGGCCTCCTGACGTATCGCCGCCGGACTTCACGCCAGTGTGACCGTGTTTATCCACCACGATCCCGTTGGAACTCATCGCGCCGCCGCCCTGGGTGACGCCGCCATTGATCACCATCTCGCTGTTAATGCGCGTGGTGTCTGCCTCCACCACAAACTCACCGGTTTTGAGGGTGATATTGTCCGCCGCCTCGATCACCATGGATTTGATACCCCGGACATGCCACCGCCCGGTGGCGGGTTCATATTCAAACCAGCCCCCGTCCGGGTACTCCGTTACGCAGCCGTCCACGGAATCCGACGGAGGCGCAAACTGATTGGAATAGATGGCAGGCAACGCAAAAGCAGTTTCCAGATTGCCGCCCATGCTCAGCACTACCACCTGCTCATCCGGCGACGGGCACCACCATGTTCGGGCACCTCCGGCACGCAGCGTCAACCAGTTAATCCAGTTGGTTTCAAGCTCGCCCACTCTCACCCGGCACAGCCAGTTTTCCCGGTCCACTTCGGTCACTGTGCCGGTGCGGATCAGGTTGGTGATAAGGCGCATAATTTCGGTCAGTTGTGCATTCATAACGAAAGGTTGCCATCAGAGGGAAAAGGGAGGCAGCGCGGGCGCTTGTGCCAGCGGTGGCACAAAGATCACCCCGCCAGCCAGCGCAGCAGAGTGTCACGGGTGATGGTTTCCACCTCATCATTCACGCCCAGCAGGCGGCGCTCTGCGTAGCGGACCTCCGGGCCTTTTCGGCTGACGCGATCTCGCAGGCCGTAATGGTGAACACGCGCAATGCGCTGCACCTTGCCATCAAACTGCACGCTGGCGGAGTCCGCACTGGCGGTGGTTTTCAGGTATTTTGTGGTACGAAGCTTTGCAAACATCTGGCGTTTGATGCGTCCCTTCTTGCTCCGGGCAGTCACCCGGCGCGGCTCATAGCCGCTGCCGTCAGGATTACGCTGCAGCCTGATGTTCTGCTGCTGCGTCCGGCGCAGCTGTTGCGCCAGTTGCCGCATCATACGGCTGCGCGCGGCAGGTTCCAGATTTGCCAGCAGCGCCGCCAGCCAGTCATCCACCCTCTGCAACTCATCCACGTTTCACCGTCCACATTTCTTCGGGTTCGTCCGGCTCCGGCACCGCTTCAACGCTCGACACGCTGCCGTCAGTGCTGACCAGCACACGCTCAGTCAGTTGCAGGTTCATGCTGATATCGCACACATCGTTGCGCAGAATATCCACTTCAAAGGTGAACAGTTTCTCGCGCAGATCCGGGTTGTTGATGGCATCCGGCTGGTTGTCACTTAGCCACAGCAGCACAGGAGCCATCAGCAGATTCTGGTCGCCGCTGAAATCCTCGATCACCACGTTCATGGTGTAGCGGTATTCCCATGACATGGAGCTGGCACCGGTTGCTACCAGAGAGCCGTTATCAACGAAAAGGTGCAGTTTGTCCGGGTTGTCCCGGACATAGGCAACCGCTTTATTCAGGGCGCTGCGTAAGGACTGCGGTTTGTTCACTGTCTCGCTCCTGACACGCAATAATCGTGTCCACTTTGTCAGCACAGGCCGCCCAGGCGGCCTCGGTTTCATCCAGCACCGCATTCAGATCGCCGTTACTGCGCGGCGCTGACCTTTCCAGGCGGCACTGCGTCACTCTGGGACAGCCACTCACGGTAAGCTGCACCTCCGGCGAGGGCCGGGCGGTCCCGCAGCCGGATAATGTCAGCAGGCAAAGGAGTGTCAGCCCAGCGGCGTAAATCCTCGTTTTCACGTTTTAGCTCCTCGATCCGGCGCTGGCGACTTCGCAACAGTGCGATGGTCTGCTCCGCTGCCGCATAAAGCCGCGTCTGCTCCCGGCTGTTGGTTTCGGTCAGAATGGACAGGCCGATCAGCTGGCTGTTTTTCTTCGTCAGCTCCTGCGTTTTGCTTTTCAGCTCCGCACCCTGCGTCTCGATGGTGTGGCTGGCATTGTTAAGCCGCCATGACTGCCAGCCCAGCGCCGCAAGCGCCAGCGCCAGCACTACCGCCAGCGCACGCATCAGGCTGCCATCGGCTCATGAAGCTGCGCGCGGGCAATCTGATACAAAACCAGCGTCAGCAGGTAAAACACCAGGGTGATCACCCATCCCGAAAACGCCAGGCACAGAACAATAAGCAGCCTGATCCCCCATGTGCGCACGGGTTTTACGGGGTGCGCCCTGAATTTCAGCAATGCCGCCCTGACCTCATCGCGTGCCCGATCTCCGGCGAACCACCCGACAGCGCACAGCGCAGCAAGCAGCCAGGCGAGGAAGCATGACACCCAGACAGACGCACCAACCAGAACCGGCGCACCGCTGCGCGGATACAGCAGACTGATAACCAACAGCGCAGCCCATGCCAGCTGGAAAAAAACGCTCATGACTTTCTTTTTCATTCCGTTATGCTCCTTTTAAGCACCAGGCCATTTCCCGCGCGCGGCGGTTGTCCAGCCCCTGATTAAACACACCTTTGACATATACCCAGCGCGGCAGCTGATGGCAGGCATCCGCCCAGCGCCGCTGGTTCAGCAACTTAACCAGCGTGGAGCTGCAGGCGTTGCCGGTGCCAACGTTGAAAGCAAACGACACCACCGCGTCATAGACCTTTTGCGGCATAGGCTGCACCACACATTTATCCAGCGCCCGCTCCACGCGCAGCACATTGGTGATAAGTCCCTGCGCCGCCTGCCGTTCCGTGATGGTTTTTCCAGGCACCACACCGGACGTATTACCGATCCCGTCAGTCCACACGCCCGCGCTGCACTGATAAGGCTGCAGGCGGCATCCCTCGTAATCGGCGATCAGTTTCAGCCCCTCAACGGAGGTATGAAGCGACTGGAAACCGGGCAGCGTGGCGGCGATAGCCAGCACCGCCCCGACAAGGCAGCGCTTAACGATTGAAGGATTCATATTCCCCCCGCGAAATTTTGCCGCCACGTAACAATTTGAAAGACTGGTGTTTGTAGTACCAGTTGATAGCCAGCATCAGCACACCAATCAGTACGCCGCCAACCGTTGACGCATCCTTGAGCGACAGTTCGCCCAGCCATGCCAGCAGCACGGCGATGCAGTAAGTGATAAAGGCGCTGATTCGTTCAAGCGTCATAATTCAGTCCCATAGCTGGACGGTCTGCGCCGTGGTTGACGCCGTAATGTCCGGCAGCTCCACCTGCAGCCCGTGGGGTAAAAATGGGCCGTACTCAGCCAGCCCCGGATTTGCCTGCAGAACCTGCTCAGTGACACCCTGCGTGCGCCCGTAATGACGCCAGCAAAGCGCGTCCACCGTGTCATACTGATGCACACGCACTTTCATCAGATAAGCTCCACCGTACAGTGCGGTGCATCCTGCACCCGGCTGATAGCCCAGCGGGCATCACGCCACAGATCGCCGCTGGCCTCCGCCAGCTCCTCCCCTCGCTTCACACCTGACGCCGTGGCGTCATAGTCCTGATAACGCTCATTGAGAACAGCGCGCGCCCAGCAAAAAACAGCGTTGTGGTAGTGCTGGATACGCTCGCTTTTGCCGTCCAGCATTTCTCCAGGAACGTCTGCAAGTGTCCGCCAGCCCAGCATCTGCTGACGGTTGCGGAAGTCGTACAGCTCAGCGTTAACCTCAGAGATCGCCGTCAGCAAGACCTGCTTTAAACGCGGCTGCGTCACCGTGCCATCAGTGCGCATCACACTGCGAAATTCCGACAGGTCCACATCAGGCCAGAACGGCGTATTTTTGATGACCTCCGCCTGTTCCGGTGCCTGTTCGGGCGCAACAAACTTCATGCGGCTTTCTCCTGAATAAGTGGGCGGTGGACGGGGTTTTGATGTGGCAGTGCCTTTCGCCACCCCGTGCCGCCCGTGCGCGGGGCACGTTCTTTAGCGGCTGTCATTGCGCAGTCTGCGCTCCAGCTGCTGCTTTTCTTTTTTCACGCCACAGCGGGGATCGAGCTGCAGCGCATGGGTAAGGTGATTCAGGGCAGATGCCGGGTTGCTTTCGCTCAGTACAGCGCCGATGGCTTTATGCAGGCGCGCCCGCGACTGGTCCGGCATATCCAGATCGGTTGTCAGGTCCAGCGTCTGCAGGAGCAGATCGGCATCAAAACCGGCAGCGGCCAGCAGAGCGCTTTGCGCAGCGTCTGCCATTTCTTCTGCCAGCACGGTCTGCACGTTACGGTTGCCCAGCGGCATCACCCAGCCATGGCGCAGCGCATGACGCCCGATTTCCAGCGCACCGGCATAATCACCGGCGTCGATACGCCACAGCATCACGTACATCAGCACGTCATCCTGCTGCGCACCTCCGGCAGCCAGCACGCCCTCCGCCCAGGCGGAATATTTCGGCAGCAGCTCCACCTTGATTTCCGCCTTTTTCACCGTGGACTGGACGCCCTTGAGGCGGCGGCGGTCTTCTGCCAGCTGCAGCAGCATCAGGTCATAGCCCGATGCATGGCGAACACTGCCACCCTCACGGGCGGCCTGTTCGGCCTGAATGCGCAGGCGGTGCTGCCGTGCGGGACTCAGGCTCATGCGTTATTCCCCACCTTCCGGTGCGGCAGGTGCGCTGAAATCACCGATTTCGATGTTTTCAACCAGCGCCGCGCAGCGGTAGTCCTCGACCACATACGCCTCGTTGACGGACTCAAAGTTTTCAATCCGGTCACGTTTCGGGTTGTCGATAACAGAACGGCGGCGGGTATCTTCCTGCCAGTAGATGGACAGGTTATCCAGACGGGTGATCAGCAGGGCATTTGCAGGGAAGTAAGGCGCACGCACGGCCTGCAGGCCGCCCATACGTTTCTGGCTGATGATCAGATCGGCGGCAATTTTCTCGCTGTTGTCCTGCTCTTTGTTGACCAGCGGGAAATACTTGTCAGACAGCAGTTCACGTCCGCAGACAACAACCAGATCGTCATCATCCTGATAAACCGCGTCGATCAGCTCGTTGACGGCATCCATCACCACGGCGTCCAGGTTGGCGTAGTCGCCGCCCTTGCCCACTTTGACCGCGCCTGCAGTCGTTGCACCGTCTTTTGTGGTGCTGCCCATGACGTGATCAGGCGCGTCTTCGCGGATTTTCTGCAGCCAGCCTTTATTGACGTCCTGCAGCAGCGGGTTTTCAGCACGGTTGGAGGTTTTGGCACGCTTCACGCCGTTAAAGCCGATCATGATGCGGTCCAGCGCCTGACGCTTGACGATGGCGTTGCGGATACGCACCTGGAAGTCCTGGAATTTCGCCCACAGGTCCAGTTTTGCGTAGGTCAGCACCGTATCAAAGTTGGTCTGCTCGCATTTGTATTCCACGTCTTCCATCAGCGTCGGATCGGTAGGCTCGCGCTCTTTGGTGGTGGTATCGGTGGTTCCGGCAATGGTGCTGCCAACGCCCAGCCCCAGCAACTGACCGGACTGCTCAGTGACCGGCGTGATGTTAATCAGCGTCAGGAAAGCGGCGGACTGCTGGATCTGGTCTTCCAGCGTCTGCTGCACGGACGGCTCTACGGTGAACTTACTGGAGAGTTCTTCAATCTCCACACCGTTCAGACGCGCCAGCTGCTGCAGGTAAGCGTTAAAGGCAAAGCGGGTTTTCTTTTTCATCGGGTTTTATGCTCCATCAGCAATTGGTCAGGGTGCCTGCCGGTGCGTCACCGCCCGGCGCGCGCTGGCGGTAGTCTTTACGGCTGTCTTCGCTGCTCAGCTTCTGCTCAAGCTCGGCAAAGGCGGCCTGCTGCTCCTGCAGGGAGGACTCCAGCTCAGAAAGGCGCTTATCCTGTTCGGACAGGGATTTATCAGTGCGCTCGCTCAGGTTCTGCTGCTCGGTAGCGACCAGTTCCACGGCTTTATGCACATCGGAGAAACGCGCCTCATCGGTCTGCTCTTTTTTGGTGAACAGCGCGGTGACGCGGGCAAAGAGGGACGGCTTTTCGTCCTGGGCTTCTTCCAGTTCGATCAGCGTTTCAACCGCTTCCGAAAACAGGTTTTCAGGGTTCTGCTTACGGTTCGCCAGTGGGTTATGCGCGGCGCTGGCGCTGAATGCCAGCATTTCGGTGCCCAGACTCGCCGGATCGTCCGTCGCACCCAGCCCCACAAGGTAGGCTTTGCCGGTGTCGGCAAACTTCGTGCTGACCTCCATGGAGGTGAAAAGCTTCTGGCCCTTTTTCACCAGTTCCACCAGGGCGTCCGTGGGTTCGATATCGGCATAAAGCGCCATCTTGCCCGCCAGCGGCCCGTCCTTGATTTCTTCTGCAACCAGCCCCGTCACCCTGCCGTAGCGGTTAAAGGTGCTGTCCGGCAGATAAGACTTGATGTGCTCAAGGTTAATCAGCGCGGTATAGACCGTCGGGTTGTAGCTGGCAGCCATCTGTACCAGCCATTCACGCTGGATTTCGCGCCCGTCAGTGGTGGCACCTTCCACCCCAATACGGAAACGCTTTGCTTTCACTGTCATGAGCCGTGCTCCGTTAGAAATAACTTACTGGAGCCTTATGTTTGCGGTGATGGGGGGAGTGAAACAACGCGCGGCACTTGTACGGTAAACCACACAAACCGCAGCCGGGGAAAGCCGTCAGGCAAGGCCGTATGTTTGGGCCATGAACATGACACTGACCCCCGCAGACCTCGATCCCCGTCGGCAGGCCATGCTGCTGTACTTTCAGGGATACCGCGTAGCCCGCATTGCTGAAATGCTGGGCGAGAAAGTTGCAACCGTTCACAGCTGGAAGAAGCGCGACAAATGGGGCGACTATGGGCCGCTGGATCAGATGCAGCTCACCACCGCCGCACGTTACTGCCAGCTCATCATGAAGGAGCAGAAGGAAGGGAAAGACTTCAAGGAAATTGACCTGCTGGCGCGCCAGTCAGAGCGCCACGCCCGGATTGGTAAATTCAATGATGGCGGTAACGAAGCGGACTTAAATCCGAACGTTGCCAACCGCAACAAAGGCCCGCGCAGGCAGCCCGAAAAGAACGTTTTCACCGATGAACAGACCGAAAAGCTGGAAGAAATCTTCCGTAATGGCATGTTTGAATATCAGCGCCACTGGTGGCAGGCAGGCGTAAAACACCGCATTCGCAACCTGCTTAAATCACGCCAGATCGGGGCAACATACTTTTTTGCCCGCGAAGCGCTGATTGACGCCATCACCACCGGGCGCAACCAGATCTTCCTCTCAGCCAGTAAGGCGCAGGCGCACGTTTTTAAGCAGTACATCATCGACTTTGCAAAAGAGGTGGATGTTGAGCTGAAAGGCGACCCGATGACGCTCAGCAACGGCGCGTGCCTGTACTTCCTCGGCACCAACGCCCGCACAGCGCAGAGCTACCACGGCAACCTGTACCTTGATGAATATTTCTGGATACCGAAATTCCAGGAGCTGCGCAAGGTTGCCTCCGGCATGGCCATTCACAAGAAATGGCGACAAACCTACTTCTCCACGCCGTCCAGCCTGACCCACAGCGCCTATCCGTTCTGGTCCGGCGCGCTGTTCAACCGGGGCCGCGCCAAAGCGGACAAGGTGGATATTGACCTGACCCACAGCAACCTTGCGCGCGGCGTGCTCTGTCCGGACGGACAGTATCGCCAGATCGTCACCGTGGAGGATGCGGTGCGCGGTGGCTGTAATCTGTTCGACCTTGACCAGCTGCGCATGGAGTACAGTCCGGACGAATACCAGAACCTGCTGATGTGCGAATTTATTGACGATCTGGCGTCAGTGTTCCCGCTCAGCGAGCTGCAGGCGTGCATGGTGGACAGCTGGGAAGTGTGGTCCGATTTTCAGGCGCTGGCGCTGCGCCCGTTTGGCTGGCGCGAAGTCTGGATCGGATACGACCCGGCGAAAGGCACGCAGAACGGTGACAGCGCCGGGTGCGTGGTGGTGGCACCGCCAACCGTGCCGGGCGGCAAGTTCCGCATTCTTGAGCGGCACCAGTGGCGCGGGATGGATTTCCGCGCCCAGGCTGACGCCATTAAAAAACTGACGCAGCAGTACAACGTGACCTATATCGGCATCGACTCGACCGGCGTCGGTCACGGTGTCTACGAGAACGTGAAAGCGTTCTTTCCTGCCGTGCGGGAGTTTGTCTACAACCCCAACGTCAAAAACGCCCTGGTGCTCAAGGCATACGACATTATCAGCCACCGGCGTCTGGAGTTCGACGCCGGGCACACCGACATTGCGCAGTCCTTTATGGCTATCCGCCGGGCCACCACCTCCAGCGGCAACCGCCCAACCTATGAAGCCAGCCGCAGCGAAGAAGCCAGCCACGCAGATTTGGCCTGGGCAACGATGCACGCACTGTTTAACGAACCGCTGCAGGGCGAAGCCGCCAATACCAGCAATATTGTGGAGATTTTTTGATGAGTGAACACGACGCCCTGACCAGTGCGCCAGTGCAGGAAACCGCACAGCAGAAGAACACAACGCACGCCGAAGCATTCAGCTTTGGTGATCCGATCCCAGTGCTGGACCGCCGCGAATTACTGGACTATGTGGAATGCGTGCAGATGGACCGCTGGTATGAGCCGCCGGTGAGCTTTGACGGACTGGCGCGGACCTATCGCGCCGCCGTGCATCACAGCTCACCGATTGCCGTTAAGCGTGACATTCTCAGCAGTACCTTCATCCCGCACCGCCTGCTCAGCCAGCAGGCTTTTACCCGTTTCGTCCAGGACTATCTGGTGTTCGGTAACGCCTATCTGGAAAAGCGCACCAACCGGCTCGGCGGCGTTCTCTCGCTGGAGCCAGCACTGGCGAAGTATACACGGCGCGGCGTGGACCTCGACACCTACTGGTTTGTGCAGTATGGCATGACCACGCAGCCCTATGAATTTACGCAGGGCAGCATCTTTCATCTGCTGGAGCCGGATATTAACCAGGAGATTTACGGGCTGCCAGGCTATCTCTCCGCCATCCCTTCAACCCTGCTCAACGAGTCCGCAACGCTGTTTCGCCGGAAGTATTACATCAACGGCAGCCACGCAGGTTTCATTATGTACATGACTGACGCAGCACAGAACCAGGAGGATGTGAACAATATCCGCCAGGCAATGAAAAGCGCCAAAGGACCGGGTAACTTCCGCAACCTGTTTATGTATTCGCCCAACGGCAAAAAGGACGGCATCCAGATCATCCCGTTATCAGAGGTTGCGGCGAAAGACGAGTTTCTTAACATCAAGAACGTTAGCCGCGATGACATGATGGCAGCGCACCGCGTGCCACCGCAGATGATGGGAATTATGCCGAGCAACGTTGGTGGGTTTGGAGACGTGGAAAAAGCTAGTCGAGTATTCGTTCGTAATGAATTGATTCCACTTCAAAAAAGATTAATGGAATTAAATGAATGGCTTAATGACGAAATTATTCGTTTTGACGAATATAAATTAGGCGATGCTTGATTAAAGCCTGTTTAAACTGGCTGTCGAAACAGCCCGTTTAAACACCGGCACCAATGAAATCGCCATATGAATCTTCTTCAAGGCTGATGTATTCCACCCTCCATTGATCCATCCGCCTCAATGCATACAGGGAGAAATGAGTATCGGCAACAGCAATGCACGTATTCAATTCTATAAGCTCTGAATGTCCCAAGATTGGATCACCATAAAACTTATAAAACAATGCCTTTAGATCAGAACAGGTTTGTTCAGCCGCCCCTCTGGCATCGGGGCCACCTTCAGTTGCATCATAAACAACATTGATAGAAAGCTCATATGGTATGCCTTCCTCAAGATCGTTAAATCTTTCTTCGCCCAAATCGAAAAAAACTCCGATCAAATGCTCTGCGTTTGTGGCGATAATGTCCGCAACTTCTTTTTCGAAAATAAACTTTTTATCCTCGTCGTAAGCCCGCAAGCGCTCTTCAAACGAGTTAGGAAACGCTGGACGACCATACTTAGCTGCTAACCATTGCTTAAGAGCTTGTTTCTCTTCTGTGCTAATGGAGAATGCCGGATCGTTTTCCTCACAACGGAAAGCTTCTTTAGAAATGATGACTTTTCTTTCATGCCGAAGCTCTACTGCGTTCTTCTTAGCACTTTCTGGGTTTTCAAAGCATAGATCGAGGATTCTCGGATGCTTAGCTCTTTTCATCTTGCTTGACCCCTTTTTCAAGGGGCCAAACATCAGTTCCACGTTTTTTTCAGAATTACTCTGTAAATCACAATCATGCGTTATAACTACAACTTTATGGTTCGTTTCATCAGGCTTCAGAAGTCCAAGTGAAACGGCATCATCATGTTTAAGAACATGCCCCTGACGCCATGATGTTCCTCGTACCAACATAAATGTGATTTATTCCTCTACTGTTCCAGGAATTGAAATAGATGACTTCCAATCATCTGTCGGTTTCGCCTTGCTTGCTAAGTAATTGGTCGATTCAGCAGCTGCATTCATCGCTTTAGCTTCATCAATCAGTACCTGAACTGGCTTGTTCCAATCCTCACCTTCTTTTATTAAGTCCATCAATGACCTACCATTGAATGCTTTCATTTTCACCAATAGCTTCGCATCATTGAGTCCAGCTTTGGAAAAAGAGTCAGCAACATTACTGAGGTTGGTAATGAATTGGACTTTTGAAGCATCATCAGGCTGGTTCTCCCCTGACAACCATTTATAGAGAGCCTGCCGAGTTATCCCCAAATCCTTAGCCAGTTCTGACATTGATGGAGACAGCACTTCTCGAATATTAGCCAAATGTTGGGCAACATTCCTGACATCAACCTCAGGAGAAATTGCAGGCGTGTACGTTGACTCTATGGAATCAAATGCAAACTGAACCCTTGGCTGAACATACTGACGCCATTGCTTATAAGCATTTACAGGGTATGAAGCCCCCGTACCAACTAATAGTAAAGATGCGGCGACAGCAACAACACCTGATACACATGAGCTTGACTGCGAATCTGGAGTATACCGATCTACAGATCCTATGCTTCCAGTAGGAATTGCATACATTTTAGTCACCTCCGTTGTTTCAGTGCCATTTAGCACGGGCAAAATCTGAAACCATGCCTTCAAATGCTTCTTTAACTTTACTATGCAACGAAAGAATCTGTTTTTCAATTAACTGCAAATCAGTTGACATGTTGCCTTCAACATAATGATCTGTATCAATTATTGCGTGCATACGATGCTCTGTATTACTAAATCTCGGCAGCGGCAGTAAACCATTAGGAATCATATCTGGCGGAAAACCTAGCTGACCATTCATCTTATGTATGCGTGAAACCATAAATCCATTAGAGATCAGTGGCTCAACACATGTCTGATATACAGACTCTTGTATGGACTGTATTGGCGTCCATCCAAAATCAACACCATGAAGTTCCTTTACAAGATACTGCTCAATTGTTTCGTTTTTCTCAGGAAACACAGCATCCAAATATCGAAGCCCAATCCTGCTTACCAACGATGGCTTAGCAAATTCAAGAACTTTGCTCAGACCAAGTATTAATGACGAGATGAAAGGTACATGATTATCATAATCTGTTGTATGGAACGTAATGAAATCGTTGCCTAAAACAAAACCAGACCTTCTATCTGCATCAATCATCAACCAACTTGTCACAGGCTCAAATGAATGTACCGGTGGCTCATTGGGGTTTTTCATTTCAAATTTCAGCTGAGTTGTATTGGAAACTTCAAATAAAGGAAATCCTTCAACTCTTAGCGCATCTTGTATGTCTGGAACATACTTACTCATTGCAGCTACTGGAGTAAACTTTACTTGCACCAATGCGTAGTAAACGGGCGCATTGGACATACGTTCGCTGTTAGTACTCATGCCGCCCTCCTTGAAGTTGTTTCATCTCATATCTCTCTATCTCACTAACTGTAGTTTACACATAGGTTGACACTTTCTCCATCATTAAGTTCACTATGACATCAATAGCCAAAACTCTTACATAATCGCTTCGGCGCGCGCTCGTATCCCCGCCACGCCTGCCCGCTTTGTGTAGTGGTTTTCATGCACCTGCATGACATAAGCAAAAGCCCGCCAGTTCTGGCGGGCCCGAGCAAAAACGATCCTCAAACGATCATGCGATTTCATGCGGCATAGACATGCACAACAGCACTAACGCCTCGCGTGGCTCGTTGTTCAACGTTGCGGACGGTAAAAACCAGTTTTATCGTCCGCAACGTTCGCTAATGTAACCAGCTGTCGTCCTCCCAGACCTGCTGCATTATTTCCATCACTCGCTTTTTATCTTCATCCAGTTTTAACCCGCTCAGCTCAACGCCGTTGGCGCTGCCCTTACGGATACGAATTGCTGTTTTGGGATACAGAGGGCGCAAATTACGGTAAAGCTCGGATTCAAGGGCGTCCAGTGTAGCCTGGCTAATCTTCTGCTCTTTATCGATCATTATTTCAATGCGCATACAGATTCCCCTTAACTGGTTACGTCCATCGACCGGCAGTATTCATGGCTGCGGATTTTCGCCATCAGCTCGTCGGTCAGTTCGGACACCCACTGGATAGCCAGCCGTTTTTCTTCATCGCTGCACTCACTAGCCGCTACAAGCTTGATAAAAAAATCAATGCGCTGGAGCTTCAATGACTCCAAAAGATAATCCTGCATTTTCCCTCCTATCACTACCTCGGACACACAACAACTGTATATATATCCACTGTTTATAATTACAGTATAGTAGGGATTTGCGAATGTAAACCGTTTTTTATCTGTCAATTAGATCGCTCTGATGCGGATCAATAAGAGCAAGAATTGTTAAAGCTCCGGTATCAGTACCACTGACGCCATTTGTCATCTTCCTGCAGGCGGTGGTTGCGGTAAAAAATACGCAGCCCGGCACCTGACGGAATACTGCCGCCGCGCAGAAGCAGGTCAATCTCTGACTCGCTACCATCGAACCCTCTGGAACTTAGCTCTGCCTTAAGTTGCAGGCGCTGCTGATCCGAAATAGTCTGTTTGTATGCTTTTTTCCGCTTCGGTTTCACCAGCCTTAACCTGGCTGTCAGCTCCCGCCGTTCCTTCTGGCCCATGTTGTGGAGATATTCCTGCAGCTCCTTCTCATCCATGGTTTTTATATCGGGTAAATCACCCCCTGATTTGTTCAGATTTTCAACAGGGGGACAGTTATTGCCACGAGTCCAAGGGGCGCAAGCGCCCTGGTCGGCTGCCGCCTCCTGAACATCAACGGCCTTACGAACCTTTTTCCACTTCACCGCGTGTGTGCAAATCTTGCCCTCTGCAATCGGGGACCAGATGCCATAGATACGGATACCGTGATCGCCGTAGGTGCTCGGCTCGTCGTTAAGCTCATAAGCCGTGCGGACAAGGTGATGTTTGCGGGGAACCAGCACACCGCCCTGCTTCATGATGTAGGTGGCAAAGCAACCCGCATCTGCCGCCGCCAGTACCGCATCCAGACGCGGGTTATCCAGTACCGGTGCGCCCGCTTTGCGTTCTCCCTGCACTCTCGCCGCCTGACCAGCCAGCAAGCGCAGCTCGCGGTATGCCTGACGCCCCGGAATACCAAAGAAACGAAATTGCTGGACACGGTGCAGTGACGCCCAGGCGCTGACATGCTCGGCGCTGTCACGCAGTGATCTGCCGGTTTCTTTGCTGATTTCTTTAGCCAGCCCGCGCCCGTCGATGTTCTTGCTGATGTATTTAGCGATATAGCTGGTCGGTGTGCCCTTGCGCGGGTTGATAAGCTCGGACTTGAAACGCGGCCCCGTATTGTTGCCCAGCTCCTCGCGGTCTTCACGGATGGCAAACTTACGCAGCAGCGCGGTGATGGAACGGCGGTCTTTTTTGCGCATGAAGCACAGCAGGTGCCAGTGCACGGTGCCGTCATGGTGCGGCTCTGCCACACGGACGCCATACCAGCGAAGACCCGCCTTGTGCATTGCCTTGCGGAAAGCGGCGAACGTATCAACCAGATAGTCACTGCTCTGCCGGACGGTGGCGCTGGTCCACTTCGGATTAGGTCTGCCGTTGTTGAGGGTTGCGTGGAAGCGTGACGGGCAGGTGATGGTATAGAACACTGCGCAGTCTCCGCGCATTTCCGCTATCAGCTCCAGTCCCTTAACACAGGCCATCATTTCATTACGGCGGTGTGCCGGGTTGCTGTTGCTGGCATTCACCACGTCTTCCATGTCCAGCGTGTCGCCGTCTTCGTTGACCAGCTCATGCGAGCGGAAGAACTCCAGCGATTTGCGGCGCTGCTCGCGTTTGTGGATCACGGCTTCATAGCTGACATACGGGGATGCTTTTTTGTTGACCAGGCAGACGGCGCGCAGTTGTTCCTCCCGCCACTCGCAGCGCATCTGCCACAATTTGCGATACCACCAGTCCGCGCACAACATACGCGCCAGCGACGGTGGGATCAGTTCATAAGGCACCGGCTTGCGGCGGCGCTTTTTGCGGCGCAACTGCTCAAAGGCAGGCGGGATGACCTCAAGGCGCATGGCTTCTGCAGCAACCCTTTCCCATGCCTGGCGGATTTCTTCTGGTTTAACATCGTCACTGACAAACAGATCACCGCAGGCCGCATCAAGACACATGCTCATATGTGCCGCAACCAGCGTGGAAAGGCGCTTGACCTGCTCCTGATTCATTTCAGGCAGTACCAGCAGCCCCTCCAGCCCGTCCTGGCTCGCCATGAACCGGAAAGACGCAGACACCTGGCTGTCACGCACGCGCTCCAGCCGCTCAAGACACGGCCTGATGGTTTCGCGCAGGTAGCGGGAATAGGCTTTTTCTCTGCCCAGACTATGGAAATATTTAATCCGCTCCAGCAGAGGCTTGCTGATATGGGACGGCATGGCGTTAACGTCAGCCAGAATGACCAGATCGGGATTAAAACGCTGCTGCTCGCGCGCCATTTTGGCGTGGCTAATCAGCCGGTCCTGCTCCATTTCGCGCTGGACAGGATCACGGGATTCATTGAAGAAATAGCGTTCCCAGACCTCATCGCTCAGCGCCTCACGGCGCAGCTGCTCCTGCTCGTTATCCGCAGTGTAAAGAGCGATCAGGTTTGAAAGCGCAGACTCCGGCGCAACTACCGCCGGGTCCAGATATGGGTTAACCGCTTTTTTGGGGTTATTCCATGAAAAGGCCACGGCGGCCTCATTCGAGCCGCCGGTGGTTGGTGCATTTTGTAATGTGAATTTAATCACTGCCACGCCCGCACCTCAGTTTCCACCGAGATATCTGGACCGGACGCAAAATCTACACCAAACCAGCCTGCTGATTTTGTGGCGATGATTTCTGCTGCAGATTTACTATCACCGGCAGCCACCCCCATGCTGCGCTTTGCAGTGATACGATGGCGGGTAAAGTTACGATAAAGCGAACGGGTCAGTGATGTGTCGCTGTTGGACACGATAACCGGATGACCTTCTGATGACCGGTGCTCCAGAATAGACGCCAGATGATACTGATCGTCCTCTGTAAAACCGGCAGTGTGATAACCGCTAAATGTGCCATCGTATGGCGGATCACAATAAATAACATCACCAGCCTGCAGCAGCGCCAGTGTTTCGTCATAGCTGGCACAGATAAACGTTGCGCGTTGAGCCTTTTCTGCAAACGTGCGTATTTCACTTTCAGGAAAATACGGATTTTTATAATTACCGTAAGGGACATTAAAATGACCGCTCAGGTTATAGCGGCACAGCCCACGATAACCATGGCGATTTAAATAAAGGAAAAATACAGCTTTCCAGAAATCGGTGGTTTCAGCAGAATGATTAAAATCCTGACGGATGTTGTAATAAGACTCTGCGCTATTTGTGCTGGCAAAGAATCCTTTTGCATTTGAAATGAATTTATCGCAGTCAAATGCAATATGCTTATAAAGATTTATCAGGTCTGGATTAATATCCGCGACAAGATAATGAGGATAGTCTGTCGCCATCATTACAGCGCATGAACCCGCGAAAGGTTCAACCAGTCGCGGGCCAGCAGGAAGGTGCTTAATCAGTTCCGGCATGATGGCGGTTTTATTTCCCGCCCATTTCAGGATAGTGCTCATACAGCACCCCCGTTGTAGTGTTTGCCTTTCAGCTCTGCGATTTCCTGACAAGTGACGCAGCACTGCACGCCCGGAATGGCGCGGCGGCGAGCTGGCGGGATCGGCGCATCACAATCAATGCAGAGAACACGGGAAACGCCCGGTGCTTTATTGCGGGCGGTGTGGATGTGGCGCTGGCGTTCTTCTTCAACGCGCTGCTGTACGAGGTCCATTGAATCAGCCATCAGTGGATCTCCTGCGCTTCGTTCTGAATCTTCACAGCTTCCTGACGCAGCAGCTCAGCCGCTTCCGTGTGGTTAAGCTGACGTGACACGATACGGGCAGCTAAAGAATCCAGACGCGCAGCCATCACATCTGCGCGTCCCCGGCGTTCTTCTTTGCGTGCCTCAGTCAGCAGCAGGTTGAGTCCAGCATCATCTGGTCCTGTTTTAGTGGTACGGGTTTCAATATTTCGCATAGTTGTTTCTCCTGAATTTGGGCAATAAGAAGCCCGGCGGGTTTACGCCATTAATTTCTGTTGTGGATTAATTCGGCATGGTTAGCCGCTTTGGAAATAAGCTCACCACTGCACGAAAATGATTCATTGCTTTCACCAGTTCCCGCTTTTCGTCAGTAGTCAGATCACTAATATTGACGCCGTGACGTTCTGCCGGAATTTTTGCCATATAAAAAATGGCTGCCAGTGCCCGCTCATTCTGTTTATTATTTACGTCGCGTGGATCGCGCATATCTTTAATAAACCTTTCAAGCTCCGGCTCAATATTCAGACCAAACACTTTAGCCCTTAATTCCGCAATATGGTTTAGTCCGCCCAGGCGTTCACCGGGGCTTAATGGAACAGTCGCCGTAGCGCCTTCAATAGCCATGATTTCCCCTGTTTGGTTGTGGACAGGTCAGCCAGCAGTTCATCCTGAGAGCGGCACGGGTGCCAGCGTTTGCCATCCTTGCCCATGATCCATCCGTGACCGTAGTGCATTGCCGGGCTTTGCTTTACGAGAAGTGACGCGAAAGATGGTTCTTTAGTCAGCATAACCACCTCAGATCAGACCAAACGAAGCGCCGAGGCCCGTCACGGTATCCACCGCGCTTGCCATCGCCGGGTTAGCCTGCAAACGCGCCTGCATCGAAACGGCAGCCAGTGCCATCAGACGAGTAACAGAGTTAATGCTGCTGATAACATCACGGCGGCCTGCGGTGGTTTTCACATCACCAGATACAGCACCGGCAGCAACACGTCCGATTTCAGCAGTAGCGCTCATGACGTAATGCGGCAGCTTCTCTTTTGCCACTTCATTCAATGGCACACTAGGCAAGCAGTGCATCTGAGCCAGAAAACCGTCAACCAGTGCTGGGTTCTCAGTCAGGTCGGTAAGCAGATGAATTTCTGGTGCTGTGAGTTGGTGTGGTTGGTCCGGGTTCAGCTTGTTACGCAGCGTCTGGACGTTCATTCCCGCGCGTTCTGCCAGCTTCGCCATGTTGTGACGCAGCGCAAAAGCCCGGCAGGCTTCGTCAAAATGCGGATGTTTGGAAACACGATAATCAAACATGATGTAAATCCTTCTCTATCCCAAAATGGAACTATCAGGCTTGCATTGCGACTTCGCAGCCTTGGGCCGCTTCCATCGTCAACGCGAACATGTTGATTTCGATAAGGCTGTTAACTCCGGCTTTTTTCCTGATGGGCAGGCGGTTTTCCCTGATCATTTGACGGGCATAGCTAGGCTTGTAGCCAGTACGGCGACAGAACTCATCCAGTGTGATGAATGGCTCAGATACCACAAGGTTGATGCTGGGGCGCATTGAAAAATTACGATTCATGATGCACTATTCCTTAGTTTGCGGCGCTCTCTACACTATTTGTGAGCGTTAAACACTATTCGATAACCAATCACATTACGTAAATATTATGATCCAAAAATGGAACGGTCAACAAAAAGGTTTAACGAATCGTAAGTCCATAAAACTACCGGAAGGTGGCAAGGACCCAATCGACCGCATTTGCGCAGCGTATGGCTTCACATCAAGGCAAGCTCTATGCAGGCATCTCGACGTATCGCAAAGCACTATGGCTAATAGAGTTATGCGAGGAAACTTCCCTTCAGACTGGGTTTTAATATGCGCAATGGAGACCGGTGCACCACTAGACTGGTTAGTTTATGGGCGCGGAGAAGCGCCCGATTTTGCCGCCGATAGTGAAAAACTCCAAAATGAACACGATGCAGATGAAAAAACCCATTTGAGATATACAAAAATTCAAAATGGAGTCATCCACCATCAAAAGCAGATTGCAGTCTCCACCGAGCTGATCCCTGTCGGCACGACCTCCCCTCAGTTCGTCAGTTCTGACGGTCTGATCTGGGTAGTCGATGATTTCTCTGGAGAGCTTGTCGATGGTTTTTGGATGGTTGAAATGGATGGCGTGATCAGTATTCGTGAAATATATCGTCTTCCTGGTGGGCGTGTCCGTGTTGAGAATGGGAAGGCCTCTTTTGAGTGCAGCGCTTCTGATATGAAAGTTCTTGGTAAAGTAGTTAGTAAAACGGAACTGTTAAATGCGTAGCTTAATATCATTCGCATTATTTTTAGCCTTCTCTGGCTTCGTGCTACCAGAGAGGTCTTATGGTTCCGATTCACATTCAGAAAGATATTCAATACCGGACAGTCTATATGACCAGTTGAATCAAATTGGTTTCAACGAAAACGAGCTTGAAGAAATCGCAGTAGATGGCAATGTGCTTTCTATTAAATTTGATTCAGAAAAATTGAATACTAAAAGAGCATACAAAATAATATCCGTCATTTGTGACTACACAAAAAACAATCCAGCAGAATGGCAAGGCCTCGAATTCAATACAATTGAAATCATGGATTTTTTACAATCCAACCGATTAATTTTCTTTGGTGGTATTAAAGGCTGCTTACGACTCCCTGCGCATCCAAACGATGAGCAAATTAAACCTTATACGGAAATAAAAAGAGGTTATTAGATATGAAAAAATTAACTGCAATAGCTACATTAGTATTTCTACTTTTGTCCACACAAACATCATACGCACGCAACTACCCCTGCTCAGGTAAAAAAGGAGGCGTATCTCATTGCACATCAGATGGTAAGTTTGTTTGCAAGGATGGCACCATTAGTAAATCCAAAAAAATTTGCTCAAAAAACTAATTATGGCTGTATCGAAACTCACTAACGGTAAGTGGCAAGCACAGGTTTTCCCTAACGGTAGGGATGGGCGGCGCATTCGTCGGCAGTTCGCTACGAAGGGGGAAGCCCTAGCTTATGAGCGCCACATAAAAGAGCAGTCACAGGATAAGCCCTGGTTGGGTGAAAAGGCAGATAAGCGACGGGTGAGGGATTTGGTTACAGCGTGGTACAACGCGCATGGCGTGACGCTAGCCGATGGCGAAAAGCGCAAAGGCGCAATGGAGTTTGCCTGTCTTGCCATGGGCGACCCCCTCGCAACTGAATTTAACGCAAAAATATTCTCGACCTACCGCGAGCAGCGCTTGAGCGGAAAAATAACACGCTCTGATCGAGTTAAGACAGTAACTCCACGCACAGTAAACCTTGAACTGGCTTATTTCCGGGCTATGTTCAATGAACTGAAAAGGCTTGATGACTGGACCGCGCCCAACCCTCTTGAAAACGTCAGAGAGTTTAAAATTGCTGAGGTTGAATTAGCTTGGCTTACGGTTGATGAAGCAACGCGTTTACTGGAAGAATGCGAGAAAAGCAAAGCGGATGATTTAACTACCATCGTTAAAATTTGCCTGGCAACCGGCGCACGGTGGGGGGAAGCGGAGAGTCTCACAGGAAAGCAAATCGGACCAGGAAAAATTACCTTCATCAAAACGAAAGGTAAGAAAAACCGCTCCGTTCCGATCAGCAATGAACTATACGAATCACTACCCAAAAGCCGAACGTCTAAACCACTTTTTACGGGATGTTATTCTGCTTTCAGGAGTGCTATAAAACGCGCGGAGATTGAATTACCTGACGGTCAGCTTTCACATGTTCTTCGCCATACTTTTGCCAGCCACTTCATGATGGGGGGCGGCAATATTTTAGTGCTTCAGCGCATCTTGGGTCATACAGATATTAAGGTTACTATGCGCTATGCTCACTTTGCCCCTGACCACCTGACGGACGCCGTTATCCTTAATCCTTTAAATCTAATTGGTGGCAGCAAAATGGCAGCACAGTAAATCACTATGCAATACTTTTCGACAATATACGAAATTCCATGCGCTTGATTTTAATATAAATCATTGTTTTTATTGATTTATGTTTCGGACTCATAATCGCTTGGTCGCTGGTTCAAGTCCAGCAGGGGCCACCAGATACAGCAAGGGCTGACGAGATATCGTTGGCCCTTTTGCTTTTTTGGGGATATGCCGGGATATTCCGCAAAGGGAAGCATGGTTAACTATCGTGACTACGTGCCGTTAAAAAGATAAACTTTCTAACCACACTCAACGAAGGGATAAAGCATGAGCCCACGGCGCCCAACACCTCAGGAATTATACTTTCAGTCTATTGAAAGGCAGCAGGAACGTGAAAGATACAATGAGTTTCTAACCTCTCGGGGTTATGAAAATAGCCCTGATAGCGCTCACCTGTACACAATGAGCAGGGGCTATACCGGCATGAAAGCAAGGGACACTATAATCATGCTGGCGGGTGAACTGCCTTACATGTATGACTAATAAAGTTAATGGCCCTTTTTATCACATCACCTCATTTTTTTATTTTCGCGGGTGTAAAAATTTGATGAAGCGGGCCGTTCCGCAAAACAAAAGCCTCAGGGATTGATCTTCCACCTCCTATCGATGGGTATGCAGCAAGATAAACGATACAGAAAAGCTAAATATACAGATGTATATTTAGCTTTTCTGTTACGAGTCTAATGATGGTGGTAGTTCAATAGCGAGGTTCCAGATGGTCAGTATGGGAACGTGTCAGGAATGGTTATAAAGCGTAAATGATCTGTCCAGCCAGATAACGTAAAAGGTAGCATTACGCTTGTAACCCACCATAGGTGCCTTACTGCAAAATCGAAATGCCATAAGTTCTACGTCTTCGGTTACATTGGCAGGAATAGCTGCTTTGAATGAGCTACGGGTGATTTTTTCGTATCCGAGCTTATGCCGGTCCTGCTGGCGGATATCCGCCAATGAAAGTTGACTCAACCGGAAAAGCTTATCAGTTAACGCTGCCTTTTCCTTTTGCTCATAGCAATCAACGCAAAAACCATTTTTGAAAATCACAAAACGAAAATTCATGAGGTTTACCGTAAGAAAACAAGCCTGACAGGCATGCCAGCTGCACTATCGCCCTGCAAGCAGGGTGGAGCACAATATGCTGGTAGTTTCCAAAATGATTAAATGTAAGCTGTGCAGTTCGCAGCTCCCCGAATGCGAATACGTTTTTTACGACGCAATCAACAAATAAAACAACCATTTACAGATATCAGGATTGAAGCGAAAAACCGGAAACTGCTAATTGCGTACTTTTAACGGAGTACTTAACTGCGAATTCGTAAAATTAACTCCCCAAAAAAAGCCCCTACGCGGGGCGTTTGTTAGTTGCTGGTGGTGGGCCTGCTATAACCCGTCAGAACTGCACAACTGTTTTATGAATTGCGCGCTAATAAGACAAGCTTTTCCCCGCTAAAAACGATCACAGCGGCTACCAGCGCATTAAACATGATGTACATCGTGAAATAATTATCCTCAACACGGTCTGGGTAAGGTTCCAGTTTCTCTGTCGGGATGTAATTCATGAGATTCGTGACGGTATATTTCATGCTGTCGGCCAGCGGGTCGAATACCCCTGAGAGCATCAGCGCAAACGTGATAGTCAGAAACATCAGCAGGCGTAACGACCACTTAGCGGAGCGTGACATCGCAACTCCCTGAGGCATTACCAATCACCGTAATATCACCATAAGCCCAGAGTTTATCCCCCTGCAGAATCCGGTGCCGGTGAGCCTTCAACAGAGCAGCACGTACTATGTAAAAATCACGCGAAAGAAAGAAGGTGATGCAGCCCTCACTGATGCCAGAACCATCTGGACGCGGTGGATGCAGGCGAAAATGACCCCGCTGATAGTGATGCGAATTGTCAACGTCAAAGGTCATGTAGTCATCCACTACACCGTCTTTGCGGAACAGGGCAAACCAGTCGTAGTAGTTATTTCCGGTAAATGCGTGTTTGAACCATGTCTGGCTGTGAGAAAATAATCCACCAGACGGACGATCTACAATCCAGTAACTCCCTGGAGGGACGGTGGCATTTGTCATGTACGAACATTCAGGTTTGTTGGCGAGATCGCCCAGCCCGGAAAACACCGGAAATGAACCTACCCCGCCCACATCCAAACGGGCTACGCGCCCCTCGTCGTAAAGATGGTTAAAATCAACCCGGCAACTGATCATCAGGCCACCACTCGCTGGTTCCATGAGTCTGTGTAAGAAATATTCCCGTCGAGATATAGCCAGGTAATGCTTTCATACGCCAGCGACACGGATTCAGTAGGATTATTCATTTGACCGCCAGTGTTTTTAAAATTGTGCATCACTGGCGTGACAGCCACCACTTTGACGTTTTTCAAAATAACGTGCATGAATTCTTCCTCTACGCCTGCGTCATTAATCCGATACCATTTAATGATTGCCTGCTGGAGTGTCTCGCCCTGACAGACGGCACGATTCAGGTAAGGTGTAGCCTTATCGAGCTCTTTGGTAAAACTTAACTGGTCATGCACCCGCGTCCCCGTAAGTTTCCCAAAAGTATTATCGTAAGGGATATGCACGCCGTGGTTAAAGCTCTGCATTTCAATAGCACCTTCACGCAGTAGAACATCAGGGTTCCAGTAGAGTTATAAAGCCAAATATATGCGGGAACAGCCATTTTATTAATTCCATTTAGTTGAGAAATTAACAAAACCTTACAGCCACTATTTTTATCAAAATGTAATTTTTTATAACGATTGAAACCCCGATAAAATATTTATATAAATAAAAAAAGCCAATAAATATGCTGAATATTTTAAAGTTGAAAAGGGTGGAGTTTTTTAAAGTCAGACTTTCGACTTTTTTACGCGGTCATATTCTACCTGGTCAGAAAATTGTGCTTTCACCTGCTTCATTGCTTACAGACATTCGACAGCATGCTGGCGATCTTCTGAGGTGATTTCGCCGCACGGCTTACTATTCAGAGCGTAAAGCACCGCATAGTGGCCGCCAGCGCCAGCAGCATCGGGAAAGGGGGTTATGTCGTCGATTATGCCCACGGCGAGTGGACGGGGTTTGTCAGATTGAACGCCTGCGGCCATTGTTCAGCTAGGCTGATCAAGCCACCGGCGGCGACTGATTTTATTTTTTCTCTGCTGTCTGGTGGTTTCCTGTTTCACCTGGAGATCAAGCCATTTATCTCCGAGGCTGAGCCTGATTAATTTTTCTGTTCACAGATTAATTCCCCTGGTGAAAATTCTTTCAGCAGGGGCCACCAAATTTTGTTTTTAGAATCATATGATTAAGCCACTCGACTGAGTGGCTTTTTTATTGGTTTTTTTGAGCAGCTAACCGTGGTTCAGCGAAGCCGTTCGGACACGTTCAGAGGCACCGGGGGTCGCAATCAGGCGCTCCACGGACTCCATCGTCACGAACGTACAGCTGCAGTCCACATTGGTGCACTGGTGATAGCGCTCTTTGGTATTTTCACTTAGATAGCGACTGGTACGCGCATGCGCAGAGTGCTTGCACTTAGGACAATGAAACATGTACCCCTCCACTTGATTCACATTCTGTGAATCAATAATACCCAAAATAAAACCAATAGCAACTACATTACTCACTATCAACAGTAAATTTTTCGTCGCTGACGTTCAGCTCAAGCTTAAGCTGCGTGGTAAATCCGCTATCGTTGAGGGTATGCACCACCTCGCTGATGATCCACGCCTGCTCGTCGATGACGCGTTTAAAACCGTTTACCAGCACCGGCGTTTCGGGGAACAGATCGGCGCGTCCCAGGGCAAGCTGGATGGAAAACTCTACGGTTCCCCGCTGAAGCGCGCGCCACTTAGCCTCTGCGGCCCTGAGCGCCTGCTCTTCAGAGGCATAAACCGTGGTTAGCTCAAATACGTTTTCCGCCGATCCCACCAGCCTCTCTTGCGGTTTCTGCTCCTTGCCTGCTGCTCCTGCTACCGGTGCGGCGGCATCCGGGTGCTGCAGTGCTTCTGTCTGCTGCCCTCCGGACTGACGATTAATACTCAATTGAGGATTTTGTTGTTTGGGGTCACGCGTTTGCAGCCATTTGGCCGTTACGCCGGAATAATTTTCACGGTCAGCTATGGAAAAAAGGTGCTTATCTCCATCCCCACGTTCAATCATCATTAAGGAAAGCGGAGTGCCGCTGGCCGTCACGGCCTGGCCCGCTTTCATAAAGATAATCTTCCCGGCTTTGATTGAAACAAATGCTCCATTACGTTCAGCAAGGCGGGAGAGGAACGCCGCGTCTGTCTCCTGAGACTGGTCAATATGAGAGATGGCGATGGATGCAAGCCCCGACGCGACGCTGGCGGTCAACTGGTTACGCTGAGCGATGGTATCGACTATCGCGCCAATCGTCGTGTCATGCCACGACTGTTCGCGCCGCACGTTTAGCTTTCCACGAAAATCTGCGCTGAATCCCCGGATGGTCAGCGTGTCCGGCGCTCCCCGGAAATGAATCGCATCAATCGTAAAGTCCCCTTTCTCCTCGAGCGGGGTTCCCTCCCATCCCAGCCATAAGGACAGCCTTGCCCCCCGGGCAGGCAAGTCCAGCAGCCCGTCGGAATCATCCAGCAGAATATCCAGCTGATCGGCTTCCAGCCCCCTTTTGTCGGTCATGGTCAGGCTGATAAGACGATGGCTGAAATTTTGCGTGATATCACGATCGTCAAGCTTAAGCATAAAATCAGGGGCGATTTTTCCACCCGCCCGGATATTCATTTCGGCGATCATCCCACCAGCCCTCCAATGCTATTCCGTGCGCTTTCCACCAGCTCTGAGGCCTGCGTTCGCAGGTCGCCAAACGTCGTCATCAGCGATTCGTCCACGCGTTTTAGCGACAGGGTAAACTCAATTTTTCGGGCGGTACCGTCACTGTAAAAATCCGAATGCGTGTGCGTGACTTTCTCAATGACAAACATGCCGTGAATGATGCCGGTACCGTCTATCAGCGGCCATGCCCGCCCCTCATTTGCCATCAGCTCAACCGCCTTGAGCGAAAGCCGCCCTCCCGTGAGTTCCGGGTAAAGTAAGCCGGAGAGGCTAAAGGATGTCTCACCTTCGCCAAGGTACTGCCAGGCTTTGGGTTTCCCGATGCGAGCGCTGGATGCCCAGCGGTAGTCTTTTGTGAATATCATTGACTGATACGGTAAGGTTCGTCGTTCAAAGACAAACAGACCCAGCACCATTAACATTTTCTCTCTCCTCAACTATACATAAAGCTGGATTGCTGCCGTCTCGCTTTATCCTGTTCAATATTATCTATCGTCTCCCGGATTTGACGCGTCAGATCCGTTCCGGAGGCCGTGCCCCCCTGCAGCGTGATGTGATATTCGCTTTTACTCTGATCGACGTAAGAGCGTCCTCCAGTAGCGATGGTCGGCTGATACCCCAGGCTGCCGCCAGAGATCCCCGCGCCTGGAATATAAGCGCTGCCCGACGGTGAGGATGCCGCTTCTGCTTTTGCCGCAGCGGCGTCGAGATCGCCCGACTCGTTTTTGATAAGACCGAGTTTCTCCAGCAGCCAGCTGGCCTTGCCGCTCAGGCTATTAAAGAGATCAAGCGGTGCCATTAACGCATCGCCCAGCGCCTGACCAAAAATCACGCCAGCGTTTTTACAGCCATCCAGCGTTTCCTGCGTCGCCTTGATCGGCGTAATCAAGTCGGTGAACCATTGCCAGATACCGCCCAGCTTCTCCGAGATAGAGTCAAACACCGCCATCACCGGTGAGAACAGCGCCCCCAGCGGTGCGAAAGCCGTCGAAAGCCCTTCCATCACCCCGCCAAAGAAGGCGCTGATGGGCTCCCAGTATTTAAAAATCAGTAAGGCACCGGCAGCAATCGCCGCGCCAAGGGCAATCACCGGCCAGCTAAGCGCGCCCAGCACCGTCATGATGGCGCCGCCCACCACGCTGAATACCGTTCCCAACATCCCGGCCGCGGTAATAACCATATTGACGCCTGTCAGAACCGGGCCGATGACCGTGCCTACGCCCCCCAGCACGCCAGCAAACGCCTGCGCGCCGACAACGATGCTGGCGAGGGTCTGCGTCAGCTCAGGGTTGGCATTCACCCAAAGGGAGGCCGTGCCAAGCCAGCCGGTTGCGGTTGTTATCAGGTTGCGCAGAGCGCCATCCGCTTTATCAAATACATCAATCTTCAACCCGTTCCACGCGGCCTGGAATCGGTTGATATCGCCGTCAAGATTATCGGTCTGCACGGAAGCCGCGAGCGCGGTACTGCCCTTTGCCCCCTGCAACTGCTGGCGTTTTTCATCAAGCGATCCATCACCCGCAGCGGAAGCCAGCGCCCCCGCGGCTTTTATGGCATCCGGAGTCTGAACATGGCGCAACATCGCGCTGAGCGCGTCCCCCGCGGCAGCGCCTTTCATTCCTTTTTCTGCCAGAACGCCCAGCAGCGCGGTGGTCTCTTCAAGCCCCATACCGGCGGCATCCGCAGCGGGCGCAGCGGAGGTGACGGCCGCCACCATCTCAGCGAGGCTGGTATTCGAAGAGGTAAAACCGCGCGTAAGCACATCTGCGATGCGTCCCGCATCCGTATCGGCCAGGCTATACGCGGCCTGCGTGCTGGCGATCATATCGGCCGCTTTAGCCGCGTCGACACTCCCCGCCAGGCTGAGGTTGACCGTTGGCGCGGTGGCCGCAAGCAGCCCATCGGCGTCATAGCCTGAACGAGTCAGTTCGGTTTGTGCCCGAAGGACCGTATCTGCGGGTACTCCGGTCCCGGCACTCACCTCCCGCGCCTGCTGGCGAATCGCCTCAAGCCGGGAATCCCCCTTCGCCAGGCCAAGGTTTGCCTGAATGGCCGACATCTGCTTTTCAAAGCTGATGCCAGGGGCGATAAACCGGGACGTCTGGTCAAAGCCCGCTTTTGCGATGCCCACGCCCGTATTCGCAAGCTGACGCACCCGCGCGGTAACGCGTTTGCCTGACTCGTAGCGATTCTGAACGGTACTCAGCCGCTCCTGCTGCTGATTGACGCGGGCCAGCGCATCCCGCTGTCGGTTAAGCTGCTGCGTTTTTTCGCTGATGTGACTTTTTAAACGACGTTCATCCGACGAGAGCGTGCGCGTGTTCACTCCCGCCTGAGCGAGTTCAGTACGCTGACGCTGTACCGAGTAGCGTAAGCTGTTGTACTCATGCTTCAGGTCGACTGCCGATTTTCGGGCTGCAGTCAGCGCATCAGCCTGCGCCTGGGTGGGGTTTTGCGTGTTTTTAAACTGTACCGCCAGCGCCGCGGCCTGCTGTTTCGCCTGAGCAAGCGACTGCTCCGTCGTGGCGAGCCGGGCATTTGCTTTTCTGAAGCCGTCAATACGCCCCGCCTGCTCATCAAGCGCCCCCAGCGCCGTCTGAGAATCGCGGATATCGCTCGCGAGAGTGAGGCTGGCGTTATGGAGAGCGTTAAGCGGTCGGGTTGCCCGGTCGACTGCCTTAAGCAGCTCCTGAAGACTGACATTATTACTCATGGTGGTTTCCGCTTCGCTGCAGCGCTTTTTCGCGCCATAAGAGGAGTTCGGTCACGCTAAGGGAGTACAGTTCTGACGGCGGCCAGTGAAAAATCACCGCAATATCCGCCATCAGATCGTCGACCGACACATTTTCGGGAAATTTCAGCGAGCCGAAGCCGGTGACAAAAAACCGATCACCTTACCTGCAAAAGAGAGCAGATCGCAGGCGTCCAGGCGCGCAACCTCATGCTCGGTCAGCGCTGGGGAGGTCATTCGCGGCAGCACCTTAATCAGCGCATCAACGTCAGATTGCGCCAGCGACGCCAGCGATACGCCGCGCAGGGTCCCCGCATTGGGTTTTGCGACGGTCACCTTTTCGATTTTTTGCTCGCCGCGCTGAACGGGGCTATCAAGCGTGACGATATGTGGGTTTTCACTTTCGTTCATGGCGGTCTCGTTGATATTTTCCATTTCGTTACTCTTCTGAAAGTTAACTCACCGGCCGGTCATCCCGGCCGGTTAAAGGGTTACAGGCCGATGGCCTTACGGTGTTCTGCCAGGCGATCGACGCCATCGACTTTGAGCACCATGTTGATGATGTCGATTTCGATGATCTCTTTGCCATCAATGGTCAGCTGGTAGTAAGCGCACTCGGTGGACATCTTGGTGGTGCCACTCTCGCCCTGCTTGTTTTCACCGCCATCAAACTCTTTATGACGGCCGCGCATGACGATTTCGACGGCGGAGATTTCGCCGGTATCATCGCGCTGATAAGAGCCGGTAAAGCGCAGCGGCACGCTGTCCGCGCCCGGAGAGGCATACTGCGCCCACAGGGCGGCGTCCGGCAGACCGCCAACGGTCCACTCCAGCGCCAGGGCATCATCGTCCAGGCCGAGGTCGACAGAGACCGAGCCCGGCATACCGCCGCCGCGATACTTCTCCAGCTTGCGGGTAAGCTTCGGTAGGGTCACAGACTCAACAACGCCCATATAGCTCAGGCCATCGTTGAACATATTCAGATACTTAAGTTTGCGTGGTAACGCCATGCTTCAGCTCCTTAGCTGTTAACCGAATCTGACAGGTCTGCCAGATAGGTATCGGTGATGCGCTGGCGCAGGGTCAGATTTTCCAGCGGCGGGACAGGGGTGTAGTCGTAATCGATATACAATTTCCCCGCTTTCAGGGTGGTTGCATCGTTCGACTCAGGGTCATACCAGCAGGAGCCGTCGACGATATAGCCGTTGGTTTTCAGCTCGCGGAACTTGGCGTTAATACCGGAAACGATGTCGCGGATAAGCGTTGGCGTGATGGGTTTATCCATCGCCCACGCGTGCGCTTCCGCCATGGTATCGGCCAGCACCTGTGCGGTACGGGTGTAGTTTTCAAAGACGAATAACGGATCGTCTGAGCAGGTACGGTTCCCCCAGAATTTGAAACCGTCGTTGCGAATCAACGTAGTGACGCCAGCCTGGTTGAGCAGGTTCGCATCGGTAGCCTGTTCCTGCAGATCCCAGGAAACAGAAGCGCTTACGCCCGTAACGCCGTTGACGCCAACGTTTGACAGGGTTTTATGCCAGCCGATTGTCTGGTCGATTTTGGCGCGCAGGCCAAGCGCACGGGCGGTAGCCCAGGCCGTCGTCGTTGCGTTCGTGGTGGTATCCCATGCCAGAAAATCAGGATGGATAACCATCAGCTCGCGCTGGCTGAAGTTTTTGCGGTAGTTGATCGCTTCAGAGATGGTTTTACATCCCCATGCGCTGACATAGCCGAACGCGCGCAGGCTCTGGCACATGGCGGCCAGTGCGGTCGCCACTTCCTGAGAGTCCAGCCCCGGCACGCCGAGAATACGCGGCTTAACGCCGGTCACCGTTTTCGCCGTGAGAAGCGCCTTCAGGCCGGTATATTTGCCGTTTTCATCGGTGGTACCGATGATGTTGGAAACGGTCTGCTTGCGCGCCTCTTCCGGGGTTTCAGCGGTGCCTTCGGCCACGCGAACAACAACGACAACCGGTTTGCACTGGTCGGCGATCGCCTGCAGAGAAGCGGACAGCGTCCCCGCCTTGCCGGCTTTCGCAATCGCGTTTTGCACGTTGGTAATGAGCACGGGCTCGTTTAAAGGAAATGTCTTGTCGTCAGCATCGCTGGCCGTACAGACCATGCCGATGATTGCCGTCGAGACGGTGGAAATGGTGCGGGTGCCATCGTTGATTTCGATAACTTCCACGCCGTGGTGAAAATCACTCATCCGTTTAACTCCTTGGTTAGTTGGTGAGTGATATTGTCGCGGCTGGGCTTGCTATGAGCTAACCATCCCTGTCCAGCGGCCGCTGGCACAACGATTGTCCGACTATCGTGGCGGGGAATTTTTTATAAAGCGTGGAAATACCCACATCAAAAATTAACGCAACGCGCTGTCGGGGTTCCCCGGCAGCAATCAGCCTGCCAGCCTGAGCCCATTCCTCCTGCGTCAATTTAGGACGTCTGCCACCAATTCGTCCCTGTTCCCGCGCTGCGGCTAGCCCGGCGCACGTCCTCTCGACAATGAGTTCACGCTCCATTTCAGCAAGCGCCCCCATGATATGGAAGAAGAAACGACCCATTGGCGTTGAGGTATCAATGCTATCAGTCAAACTGCGGAAATTAATACTTCGCTGGCGTAGTTCCTCAGTCATTGAAACAAGGTGGCGCATACTGCGCCCGAGCCGATCGAGTTTCCATACAACGAGAGTATCTCCTGCATTAAGTTGCCTGAGGGCACGATTGAGCCCCGGTCTGTTTGTCGTTTTACCGCTGATTTTATCTTCAAAAATCAGCTCACATCCTGAACGCTGCAGCGCGTCACGCTGTAAGGCGGTGTTTTGTTCATTTGTTGACACGCGTATGTATCCAATAAGCATGGTATTTCCCTTCGTCAAAACCGGAAATCATGCCATTTAATGGAGAAACACGCATTTTCGAAAACCTTGGTTTGGGAGGAGCTAAATACGTAACCAGTCGAGGAAGTAACGCAAATGGAGCTTGGGTAATATGGTCGGATGGAGCCATTGAGGTTATGGGGTATGGTGTAATCCTTGATAACGGCCTGGCAACGGTTAATTACCCAATTGCGCTGCCAGGTATAAGCCGCTATATCAGCATTGCCGAACGTCTTTCTGCTGATCCCGGCACTACGCCAAACTATGCTCATTCATCAATGATCATTGATGCTTTAACAACAAATGTCGGTTTCAAAGCTCGTTGCACAATGGCCGCAACGGGTGCCCCATCAAATAATGGTTTTTCGTGGAGAGTTTACTATGCGCCTATTTAATCCGATCACAATGACGGAGGTCATTCATGGTTTCCACGATACTGGAGGTGCTATTCAACTCCCTGAGGATAACTGGTTTTTCAGAATACAAGAAATACCGGAGGGAATGCGGCTTGCAGTTAATGAAAAAGGCGAACCAATCCTTGTGGAAATTGAATCTGATGTCTCTGGCAACGAATAAATGAATACGTTTTCTGGCTGAGTGCTGAAAATATCAGGTGCTGCTGATGATTATTGACACATCAAAAGCACCCGATATTGAATGACCTATACCTCGGGTTTCGGTGGAAGGTTAAGATTCGGAGCGGTATCGGTATCAACCTTAGTTAGCTTATAACGATACCGCTGCCATTCAGTCAGTCGTGGGATATCTTTATCATCAATATAGCCTCCAGCCTGAGCATCTACCAATGGTGCGATAATTGCAGACGCTTCCGCTAGCAATGCAGTTTTCTGCTGTTCAGCCTTTGCCACATCCGCAGAGTGTTTCGCTTTTGCGTCGGTTATCCACTCGCTGCCATTCCACTTATCATATGGCGTTCCAGGGGCTTGTGTCGTCGTATCTTTCGGATAATCACCCGGTAGTGAAATCGTGACTTTCTCACCTGACTTTGTGCTATATACAGTTTTACCGCGATGATCAGCGATGTACTCCCATCCGTTTAAGTCAAAGGTGCGGCAAATAGTAAAACCTTCTTTAATTTCACCAGGCGCATCAATGCATGACAAGGCTGGAATACCTACACCTTCCGCTAAATATTCAACCGATGAGGAAAGATATTCGCGCGTCTCACCATCGTAGTTAAACACAGTTATATCACCGGTCACTGTAGCAATAAGCTCATTGTTTAATTTTGCCTTCGCCATTATGCGGCCCTCACGATGTAGTTAAATGCGATGTTACGGGGGCGGGCTGAAACATAAGCCCACCAATCGTAGCGTTGCGAATTTGCCGAACTACCGATCCATTTTTTTCCTTTGATCTTTTCCCATTGTGCTGCGGTTATTACATCGCCAAACCCATAGTCGGATGACCCGATTGAACTTATATCCCCCGTATCATTGTCATCAAAGCCCGAAACAATAGTACCTTCCTGGAATGACAGCAGCCCGCGACCAGCGTCAACCCCACGCCCGTCATCCCAGCCTCGGATAAACTCACCGCGTAAATCAGGTAATCTGAGTGCAGGATAAGCCAGAGCCAATTTCGGATATTGGGAAGCCGCGAACGCCGCACCGTTGCATTTGAGCCACCCCGTCGGTGGAGTTGCTGACGGCCACGGAACGGGGACGCCAATCGGCAAAGCAGAGCCTTCTCCCAAACCAAGGTTTTTGAGAACCTCAGCGCTCAACCCCGCATCGGCAATTTCTTTTAACGCATTGGCGATTAATGGGTACTGTTTATGCGGATTATCAGCAGCAATATGCTTTTTCATCTGATCATCAGCGTAGCCCTTTACCTCAATAACTTTATCGTCAACGTACTGACGCGTTGCCAGCACAACCGACGGATCAATTTTCAGGGAAATTGACGATGTGCTCGACACAATCAGAATCATGCGAATGGTCTGCGTGCGACCGCTGCCTTCCTGCAGCTGAGGCTTGTATGTCTCCGGGCAGTTAGCCACGGCGATCAGAATGCCGTCGTCGTCGTAGAGACCGATCTCTCGGATCCAGAAACCGCCCTCGTTCTCGGGAATTATCTGTTCAGCGATGATCTGGCTGGAATTATTTGGGTCAACAGCGAGCAGATTCAGCGGCGCTATGCGTTTTTGGTTGACGAGCTTCGTCTGCGCCGGATCGGGGGTTGGCAACGTTCCGTTGGCGTCGCCTACCGCCATTTGCGTCAGGTTGAGTTGCGTACCAAGTGCCGTCGCGTTAGCTAGCCGCGCCGCGCCCTGATTCGTCAGTATGGCAAAATATTTTGCGGTCATGCGTTCACTCTCAGGTTATCAATCAAATGGATGGCCGAGGCCGGGTAATAATCACCACCGACAATAAGTTTCTCTGTGGTGTAGGGGTAAACAGCCAGCGCATCGCCGTGATAGCATCCTGCGCCAACATAAAACTCTCCCGTTGAACTCAGGCTGATAGCCAGCCCGGTCATATGTCTACTTGCCGGTTTGGCATCTTCAATGAGCCGTTCAAGCTCCTGATACATTTCGTCAGTGATGCCGTTATCAAGCACACCGACAACCAGACGGAATGTCCCTGGCTCCTCACCGAGCTGCCACCACTCGCGCACCTCAATCAAAAAGCCAAGCGGTTCCACAACACGACGCAATGCGCTGATGGTTCCTTTGTGCTGATGGACGAAAAACGAGGACATAATGACGCTGCGTTTCGTGCTCTCCGGCCACGCCTCATCCCACCGATCTACAGACAGCGCCCATGCCAGGTAGGGAAGTAAATTTACCGGGCACGCGCTGGGGTTCCATAAGGTGCGTAGCGGTACCGGCACTCGTTCAATATTCGAGAGCGCTGCGGCAGCGGCGACTTCCAGCGGTGATGACCCAAAGGGTAATAGCCTTTCACTCATCCGAACCCCCGATCGCTATCTGATACGAGGTACAGTTCGAGGCCTGCGACTTACTTAGCACAATGTCAGAGTGGGGAGATTCCAGTTCAACGCGCTGCACGCCTTCAACGTGAAGTGCTGCATAGATGGCCGAGAGACGAATATCGCGTCCAAGGCGATGCTGTGCGCTGATATAATTCTGCAGCTTCTGCTCCGCTGCCTGCCTGATGGGTTCAGACTCTGGTCCGGGATAAACGTAGAGCGTCGCGTTTATCTGGTAAGGCACAATTTCTGCCGACTGGACCGTTACACGATCGCCTACGGGGCGGACGGTTTCAGCATTAAGCGCTTTTTCAACAACCGCCAGTAGTTCAGGACGAGCGGTACCATCACCCTCACGGGATAACACCGAAATCGTCACGTGTGCAGGCTGAGGGCTTTCAACCGAAACGTCAGCGACCCGTCCGTCGGCACTTCGACCATGATATTCATAGGCTCCAACCGGTCCCGCAACACTCAATCCCTCAAATGCCTGCTGCGCACGCAGTCGCAGGTCAGCATCAGACTCCATGACGGCAGCCGTTGGCGGAATGGTAGTATCATCGCCCGGGGTGATGGTCAGGCGTTCGGTATTATTGTTTCCCGCAATAACGTCCAGATCGTGACCGGAAGAATAGGCCAGCGTCACGGCCAGCGCAGCCTCATTAACCCGCTGGCGCCAGATGACTTCCCGGTAGGCGTTCTCCTGCAGCAGCTTCACAATCGGCTCGGATTCCAGCGTCAGCGTCCGTGCAATCGCTTCTCGCTCCTCTTCCGGATAGAGGGAGACAAAGGTGGCCTTTCGTTCTGCCAACAGCGTTTCATAATCCACCTCCTCCACGACATCAGGCGCGGCGAGCTGGCTCAGATCAACAATAGCCATAGCGTTTAACTCAGTGAAATGGTGATAGAAAAGGATTGCCCGGAGGTCGGGCGCGTGCCGGTGATATCGACATACAACGTCCCGTCGTTCTCCGAACGCTCGAAAGTGATGGCCGTCAGGCTTATCCGCGGCTCCCATTTCTGGATGGCGGAATAACAGGCGGCCATGATTTGCAGGCGCAGCGCCGGACTCTGCGGCCTGTCGATCATCGCCGCCAGCAGCGAGCCGTAATCCCGCCGCATGACCCGTGAGCCAATCGGCGTAACCAGAATGTCGCGCACGCTTTGACGGATGTGTTCCGCCTCTGAAATGCTCAGCCCGGTCTGCCTGTTCATCCCCCTGTAACGCACCGTCATTGTGTCCCCTTAGTCCAGCTTCCGCCGCTTTGCACACTGCCGTGCGCGTGGTTATCCACCTGCACCCCGTTGGAGGTGAATTTACCGCCGGAATGCTCAATATTTCCGGCCATCACACCGCCCTTCTGCACTTCAAGAGAGGCAGTAATTAACCTGTTGGTACACACCACTTCAGGCGTATCCAGCGTGATGCGGGACGTTGACGTCACCCGCACCTCCGGCACGGTGGCGGTCAGCGATTCAGAGGCGGTAATGTCGGCTGTTTTAATGCCTGCAACCGTGAGCGCCCCGCGCCCGGGTTCGTACTCGATCACCGCGCCGTCAGGGAACGAGACGTGGAACGCGTCAGGTGACCCGGACGGCGCCGGATGGTCGTCAGAGAAAATGCCGGGCAGCACAAAGGCGGTATCAAGCTCGCCGCCGATGGCCAGCAGCAGCACCTGTTCCCCCTCGGAAGGAGCCCACCAGACGCGCGAACGTCCCGCACGACAGGTTAGCCAGTTCAGCCAGGTGGTTTTCATCCCGCCGGTCTGGACACGACAAAGCCCTCTGTTGAGGTCAACATCGGTCACAACACCGATACGAATAAGATTGCGGATCGCGCGAGCGATGCCGTTCATGGAAGTTAATGTATTCATGAGAAGAGAATGCCGTTCAGGAGGAACGGCAGCAACGAGATGGGGTTTTCTGCGGGATGATACAACAAGCGGTCCAGACAGCAGGCGCCAGGCGGCCTTCAGCGCGGGGAAATTAGTCCTCCCACTGGCTGACCAGCTCGCCGTTGACGTACAGCGCCTTCGGCCGCGTGACGGGCTCCGGCAGCGGCGGCTCGGGGGAATACGTCGCGTGCAGAGCGCCCTGCTCCTGGGAAACAAGAATACGCTCGGTTAATTGCACGCTGATGGTGATATCCATCGTATCGTCATCGTTTAAGACGATGGAGAAGGTGTAGCCGTTTTTGCGTCCTTCATCGAGGGTAAAAATATCCGGCTGGTTTTCCCGAAGCCAGGCCAGCACCGGGACGAAAAATCCCTCGCTGTCGCCGGTGAAGCCGCTGACCTTCGCGTTCAGCGCATACCGCTTTTCAAAGGAGAGCGAGGAGGCCAGTCGGGCGTCAATATTGCCGCCTCCGACCGACATCTGCAGGCGCTCCGGGTTGGCATTGAGTTGGGGGATCGCGTCAATTAATGCCTGACGCAGGCTCTTGAGTTTGTGCATCGAGTTTATCCTGACAGTCTTTAATGGTTTCAACCTGCAGCGCGCAGGCGATAAGGGCGTATTCCAGCCTGCGAATATCCGCGCTGAGATCGCCGTTAGTGGCGGGTTCGCTTCCCGGCATCGGGCAGCGGCTCACCTTCGGGCAGGCGTTGTAAACAATGGGCTGCGGAGGCGCAGGCGGAGCGGGTGTGCAGCCTGCGGACAGCATCAGGCAGCTGAGCGGTATACCAGCGGCGTAACGCTTCATTTTCATTGAGTAATCTCCCGATAGTCGCTTCCCGTCTTGCCCTCTCCTCGCCCGCGGTAGCAAGCTCCTCACGGAGCCTGACCTGGGCATTTTCATTTGTTCTGGCCATCCGCTGCGACAGGGACAGCTGCTGGTTAAGCGTGGCGAGGGCCGTTTTTTGCTCGCTGGCGACCCGATTGGCCGTGGCTAAGGAACGCGACAGGTTCAGGTTGTCATGACGAAGCCACAGCGTGATGGCCAGCAGCCCGGCCAGCGCCAGCATGAGCGTTCTCATGGCAGCCCCTTCATGCACCAGGCCTTCTCGCGGACGCGACGGTTTTCCAGACCGGCATTTTTGACGCCGTTGACGTACACCCAGCGGGTAAGCTGCCCGCATGCCTGCGGCCACTGTTTACGTTTGATAAAGGACACCAGCGTCGAACGGCAGGCGGCGCCTGCGCCGACATTAAAGGTAAAACTCACCAGCGCGTCATAGACCCGGGGCGGCATCTCCACCGGCGCACACGCCGCCAGACGCCGCTCAACGTTGAGCACATCAGCGACCAGATTTACCGCAGCCTCACGCTCGGTAATGTCCCGCGTTGGCACAACGTTTGCCGTGTGGCCAATGCCGGACGTCCATACGCCGGCGCTACACCGGTAGGGCGAGAGGCGACATCCTTCGAGATCGGCAATCAACGCCAACCCTTCCGGGGACGTTTTCAGTAATTGAAAGTCAGGCATCAGCACCGCCAGGGCCAGCACGCCGGCGACGCTGCAACGCTTAATGATTGAGTTCACGAATGCTCTTCTTATCGAGGCCAAGAGACTGGAGATAGCGCCAGGTTTTTCGCTTAAACCAGTAATTCGTTAATGCGGTAAAAATGGCGCACAGACTCCCCACGTACAGCGCGACTTTTTCAGGAGACATCGCCCCGAACCAGGCCAGCGCCACGGCCAGCCAGTAGGCGATAACCGTGGTGATTTTCTCCAGGCTCAGTCCCATAGGTTTACGGATTCTTTTGTGGGGGCGCTATTCACCTCCGGCATCTCTACCGGCGTGCCGTGAGGCAAGATAACGCCTAACTCCGCGAGGCCAGGATTGGCCTTCAGAACGGCTTCAACGACGCCAGCCGTGCGCCCATAAAAGCGGGCGCAAACGGCATCAAGCGTGTCCCCCTGCATTGCATAGATTTTCATCAGACGCTCCCAACATCCGGTTTCCAGGTACCGTAGAGTTTCCCGGGCCAGCAGGCTTTTCGCTATCGCTGGCAGATGGACAATCGCGGGCACAACAGATCGTCCGCGAGCGGCGAAGCGTGATTCAGCGGAAGCGCAAAACAGGAATGAGGGTGTTGGTACGGGCGATGACGCCGGGGCTAGCGCCAGCTCTCGTCTTCCCAGACTTCCCGGAGGATAGCGTCCAGCGCCTCGCGATCGGCTTCTTTTTCAAGCCCCTGGAGCTCGACCCCCGTCACCGATCCGATTTTCACGTTCACCCGCGATGACGGAAACAGGGATCGTATTCTGCGGGTCAGTTCGCACTGAAAGGCCTCCACGACGGCATGGCCAATCTGCTGATCTTTATCGAGAGTAATGTTCACCCGAACGTTGCCCCCTTTTTTGACTCGTTCCGGAACAGGCGATGCTGAGAACACAACGGTAAATGCGTTGTTCTTGATTAAATTTCCCCGCGCAATCTCAGCAATCAAATTCAGGGCAATCTCACGATCTCTTTCCTGACACGTTCCTTCCGTCGTCAGTCGCGCAATCAGCTCGACTCGTTCAATCATGACCTGCTCGTTCAACTCTCTGTCCACACAACCTCCACCACGAGATACTGTATAAACATACAGTAGCACGTATTCATAAAAAGAGTGAAGCGAAAAAATCAGAACCCTTCACGGTATGTGCATGATATGGATGGAGATTAGCGGGCTCTCTGAGCGAAGAGATCCGTTAAATACCCAATACGTTCAAGGATTTTCCGCGCCTTTTGCTGGTAAGAACACGGTGCCGGAAATAGCGATCCGTCAGCTGCGCCCCTGCACCATTTATCGTTAAAGCGGCTGATGCCTCCCGCCATCAGATGCAGGGCTTCTGCCCGGCTGATGGCTATCCCGGTGACGAGCCGTATCTCATCGATCACCTTCTCCGGTACGCCGTTCTGCGGGTCGCTCGCGAAGACGACGGGCGACGACGCGCCAGGGCGGATGAATTTGATGCGTTCGGTTAACGCCCGCCTCGCACGTCGGCTGAGGGGTTGAGAAAGATCGGTCTGCGTACAGTTATTGACAGAACTCCGAGAGGATACGGGCACATCCTTAAGATCCGCAGCCCGCTTCGGCACAATTTTCCACTGCGTGAGTCGGGTTAAAACTGGGCTGCCCGCGCCAACGGCGGAATCGTACACGCCGCGGATGCGGACCGTTTCCTCGCCGTACTGGTTAAACCCGGCGCTCGGCTCATACAGCGTGCGCACCTGTAAATCATCGCGACGCACAAACGGCCCGCCCTGCGCAGTAACGTAACCCGCCCAGTCCCCGGCGTCGGCAGCCTCCTGGACGGCGGCAAACTCAACGCTCAGACCGCGCGCGGCCTCGGCATCCACCAGACGTCGCAGCTCGCGGTAGACCGTTACCGGCGCGCCGCCGATGAACTGAAACTGGCGAATGTGCCAGCGTCCCGCCCAGGCCGACACGGCGGACGCCGTCTCTTTCAGCAATCCACCGCTTTCGCTATCGGTCTCGCCATCGAGCGCATAGCCGTCGATATTCTTTGAGATGTATTTGGCGATATAGCCGGTAGCGCTGCCTTTCTGCGGATCGATCGCGTCCGCGTGAAAGCGCGCCTGTCTGGCGCTTTCGCTCTGCAGCTCAGCGTTCTCCTCCTGCCGCGCGTAGTCCCCGATAATCCGGCGAACGCATTCGACGTCTTCCGGCAGCATAAACATCAGCATGTGCCAGTGGGGCGTACCGTCGTGATGGGGTTCCGCAACGCGGATACCAAAGATACGGCGCCCGTCCCGGTGCAGTTTTGCGCGGATACGCGCCCACAGGCGGGTAAAGTAGATTTGCGTATCCGTCGGGCTGGCCCCGTTCCACTTCGCGTTGGGAAAGCCTGATTTCAGCGTCGCGTGATACTGCGCGGGTGCGGTTAAGGTATAGAACTCGCCCACGTAGCCCAGCGACTCACAGATATTTTCAAACCCGCGGATGCGGGTCATCAGTTCACAGCGACGTATCGCCGGGTTGGCCACCGAGCTATCGTATTTTTCAATCAGGCTGATGCGGTTTCCCTCTTCATCTTCCAGCTCCATGCCCTTGAGAAATTCGCGCGTGCGGCGCTTCTGCTCGCGCCACTCGGTCACGCAGCGTTTGCTCGCATACGCCGCTCTCCGTTTGCTGACGTTGCCGAGGGCAATCTGCAGATGTTCGCGCCAGGCAGCCGCGACCCGACGCAGGCGCCCGCGCCACCACGCCTCGGAAAACATGCGGATCACCGCTGCGGCAACGTCATCTTTGTTGAAAAATGTCTTCGACACCCGCTCCCAGTGCGGTGGCGACACGTTGAACTGTCGGGCGATCAGTCCGGCGCGCTGATACCAGACGTACAGCGTCTGGTATTCGCCCATTTCAGCATCGTTAATATTCGCCAGCTCGCCGCGTATAAAGCTGGCGATATCTGCGGCCAGCAGGTCGATGTCCGCGCGGGACATATCCGGAAGGCGGTTATAGCGGGCCACCAGTTCGACCATCCGCGAGGCGAGGTATTGCAAAAGCTGAGTGTCGAAATGGCCGTCAAACACGACCCTGGAGAATTCGTCGTGCAGGCCTGTGCAGGCATAGCGATCGGAGACCCGCCGCAGGCGAGGTAACATCCTTTTGCAGAAGCGGATCAAAAAGGCGTTAGCCTGCGGGCTGCCCCGATGCTGTTCGAGGGCGTCAACCGTGCGCCAGATTTCGAAGCGTACGCAGTCGGGCTGCTGTGAAAGGGCAATTCTTGCCTGCTGCAGCGCCGCGAAAAGGCGATCGCGGCGCTGCTGTTGGGCATGGGTGAGATAAGGGCTGGCAATGGCCGACCGTGGGGCGTTCCACGGATAAGCAAATGACGTAGCCAACTTATCCTCCCCGGACGTGTTTATTTTTCATCTCGGCGATCTCCTGGCAGGTCACGCACAGGGCTACGCCGGGCACCGCTATTCGGCGCGCCTCCGGTATCGGCGCCTCGCAGTCCTCGCAGAGGAAACGCGAAGGCGATGCGGGTCGTCTGCGGGCGCGATTAATGTACCGCTCTCTGTCCTCCTGCTCGCGCGCCTGCGCAAGATCGATAAAATCGGCCATCAGTGCAGCTCCTGAGATTCGCGCTCGTAGCGAGCCGCCTCGTGGCACAGCAGTTCGGCAACGTCTTCTCCGCTCATACCGGTTTTGTAGATATGGCTCGCCAGCGCCTCCAGACGCAGGGAGACCGCGAGGGCTCGCGCGCATCGTTCCTCTGTTTTTGCCTCTGCCAGCAGGCGTTTCAGTTCTTCACTTCCGATCCGATAAGGGCGGTTTTCACTGTTTCGCATCACGCGTTCTCCTTAATTTCAGGCAATAGGGTGCCCGGCGGGTTTACGCCATTAGTTTTTGGGTTGGGTTATATCGGCATGGTCAGCCGTTCAGGGAATAAACTCACAACAGCACGAAAATGGTTCATGGCGTTAATTAGCGCCCGTTTCTCTTCGGTCGTCAGCTCGCCGATATCGCACTCGTGGCGGGCGACGGGCAATCTCGCCAGGAAAAAGAGGGCGGCCAGCGCCCTGCTGTTCTCCTCAAAACATGGATCGCGCTTATCGCGCATTTCAGCCATAAACCGCGCCAGCTCTTTTCCGCTATCGTTCCCGTATCGGGCGCGCAGTTCAGCGACGTGGTTAAGCCCGCTAAGACGCGCTCCCACGCTAAGTGGAACCCTTGCACGGGCAGCTTCTATCGCCATATCTCCCCTCGCGTAAATTCACGCACGCTAGTGCGCTGAAAACGGGCACAGCACGGTATTTTCCGCCGTTTGATGATTGCGATTTCAGATGCCATGCTGCATGATTCCCATTTTGATAATGTCTGCAATCACTAGCCTCTGTTTGCCAACGTCTGCCGCTGATTGCCCGAATTTGTAATGATACTAATACCCAAATGAGCATTAGTAAACACCCAAAGGAATATATTTTGATTTTAGATTCTCAAGTGAATAATGAAGAGTTACTCGATAGAATCTGTCAGGTATATGGTTTCACGCAGAAAATCCAGCTGGCCCGGCACTTTAATATCGCCGCCAGCTCGCTTCAGAACCGCTACGCGCGCGGTACCGTCTCTTACGACTTTGCGGTTCAGTGCGCGCTGGACACCGGCGCCAGCCTTCGCTGGCTGATGACCGGACAAGGCGCGCAGTTTGAAGGTCATCCCGCGCCGGGCGATCCGGTTTCGGTTTCCACATTCACACTGAGTGATGGAAGGCTGGAAGAGAATACCACTTTGAGTATCGACTCTGGTTTCTTTAGCAAGCCGCTGGCTCGCGGCATCGCCGTTCGGGCGGAGGGAAAGCTGCACTTTATTGAAAAAGAAGCATCGTTAACCGACGGCCTGTGGCTGGTTGAGATTGAAGGCACCGCCAGCATCCGCGACCTCACGCTGCTGCCGGGTAAAAAACTCCACGTGGCGGGCGGCAAGGTTCCGTTTGAGTGCGGTATCGACGAGATAAAAACGGTGGGTCGCGTGGTGGGGATTTACAGCGAGGTTAATTGAGGGTGGGTCGGACGCATGCGCCACCAAAGGTGGGGGGCTCGCTTTCGGGTAGGACACGGAAAAACCCGAGGCAGGGGAAAAAGAGGATCAACGCAAATTAACAGGGCTGGTGAAGGTGTGGCATGTCGCTCTATCGGGTTTACCCCATAATGAGAGCACCACACATCAACTCATTAAAGAAATCCCCCATCGCGCCGATCATCATCCGTGTGTATTATTTCCTGTAGCTTTTACAACAACTAACCTTAACTCAAATACTTAAGCGCCAAAGCGAAAGGCATCATGAGCACACCGATCAAACGGCTAGAAATCATTAAAAATGCCATTGAACTGGAAGATGACGACATCATCCAGAGCCAGCTGACACGGCTGAAAAATGAAGCGTTTGACGATGAGCTACAGGCAATCGTCGTGGCGCTTGAAAAGAAGAACTACACCGCTGCGATGGCGGCAATTACCGCCTGGCTTCAGGGCCAGCGCGCCGTGACCCAGTGGCGCGATCCGCAGGTGGCCGCCAGCAAGCTGGAGCTGAAGGCGCTGGAAGAGCGTCTGCGCGATCTGATTGACCGCCGCAACGCCCGGGTGCAGCAGCTTGATGAGTTCAACGATCTCTATTTCTCTCGCCTCGGGCCGCTGATGCAGCAGATCCTCGCCCTGCGTAAAACGCTGGCCGAGCTAAACCTGCGCCGTCAGCAGGCGGAAGCGCGTCGCCGTGAGGAAGATTACCGTCGCTGCCAGCGCTATATGGCGCAGGCGGTAGAGGTGCTGGCGACGCTCACCCAGCGCTGGCGCGATCTCCCGGCCGACTCCGTGCAGGCCGCTGAGGCGCGCAAGCATCTTGAACAGCAAAGCAATCTGATTGCCAACCTGCTGGCCGAAGCGCTGGAGCTGGAGAGCGGCTTAACGCGCGAAGAGGAGCCTGCGCGTCAGGCGCGAGACGACGCTAACGAAGAGTACGAGAAATATCGCGAGCAGCATCACGATGCCGAAGTGCGGCTGCGCAAAGGTAAGGATCTTTCGGAAGAGGATCGGAACGAGCTGAAGCGCCTCTGGCGGCAGGCGAGCAAGCTCTGCCATCCGGATCTGGTGGCGGACGATCTGAAAGAGGAAGCTAATGCGATGATGGTGCAGCTCAACCAGGCGAAGCAGCGTGGCGACGTTAAAACCATTCGCTCACTGGTAGCCCGCCTGCAGCAGGGCTTTGAGCCATTGATGGCAAGCGACAGGTTGAACGATCTGGAACGTATCCGCAAAAAAATGGCGCAGGTTCGCGAGCAGATAGACATTTTAGTGAACGAGCTGGCGGAGCTTGAGAAAGAGGAGTCCTGGCTTCTGGTCTCGTCGCTCAACAATATGGAAGCTTACTTCGCTCAGCAGGAGAAAGCGCTACACGAGGTCCGCGCCTCGCTCGAACATCAGGTGAGCGAAGCGCAGCTGGATTCCGCCGCCTGATTATTTGGCGTGCCAGTATGCGCTGGCACGCACCAGCTGCTGGTCAATCGCATCGGTTTCAAACTGACGACTCAGCGTCTTCACTGCCTTCCCTTCCCCGGTCAGCCAGATGAAGTAATCTTCACCAGGAACGGCCAGCGCCGCCAGATGGTCCGCTACCGCCTGCTCGCTGTGGCCTACAACCCAGGTGATGTTGAATTCACTCAGGTGCGCCAGATAGTCCTTATAAGAATCGTCCCCAACCGTCACTACCGCATGAATTTCCGGGCGAACCGGCAGTTTAGCAATGCTCTCTAAGCGTCGGCGCAGCGCGGGCATGCCGGACTCGTCGCACACGTACAGCTGCCAGGCGTAATCCTCCGGCACCACCAGCGAACCGCGCGGGCCGCCGATGGTCAGCCTGTCGCCCACTTTTGCCTCAACCGCCCAGCGGCTGGCAATGCCGCCGTCATGAACGAAGAAATCGAGCACCAGCTCATGGTTTGCCTCGTCGTACAGCGGCGTGTAGTCGCGCGTCTGAGGACGTACGCCGTCACCCCAGTCGATACCTTCATCGGTGACCACCGGCGGCACAAACACCGCGCCCGGGGCAGGGAAAAAGACTTTGGTATGGTCGTCGAAACCGCGGGAGCTAAAGCCCTCCAGCTGCTCGCCGCCTAAAACAATCCGCTGGAAACCCGCGCTGGGGCGCTCAACGCGGAGCACCGTCAGCTCGCGAAAGCGCAGGTCATTACGAACACGCTGTGGGTAACGGGTAGATGCCATTTTTAGCCCCTTCTCTGGTGAATACGATATATCTAAATCAATTTTCAAATGATAATGATTACTAATAAGCAAAAATGCAAGATCTTTTAGATTGCATCTGAATATATCTTAGATATAGTTTAGATATATCAAATTGAGAGAGCTACTATGCGACACGAACACGACAGCGGCGGGCGCCGACCGCGCTTTTTCGGCCATGGCGATCTGCGGCTGGTGATTCTGGATATTCTGACCCGCAGCGCGAGCCACGGCTACGAGCTGATCAAAGAGATCGAGAATCTGACTCAGGGGAATTACACCCCGAGCCCAGGCGTGATCTACCCGACCCTGGATTATCTTCAGGATCAGACCTTTATCACCATTACGGAAGAAGAGAACGGTCGTAAGACGATTACGATTACCGCTGAAGGACAACGCTGGCTGGACGAAAACCGGGAGCAGCTGGAACAGATCCAGGTGCGTATCAAAGCGCGTTCCGTCGGTTTTCAGCTGCGCAAAAACCCGCAGATGAAGCGGGCGCTGGATAACTTCAAAGCGGTGTTAGATCTGAAGGTGAATCAGGGAGAGCTCAGCGACGCGCAGCTCAAGCAGATTATCGGCGTTATTGACCGCGCGGCGCTCGAGATCTCCCAGCTGGATTAAGCCGGAGCGTGCTCGCTCACGCGGAAGACGCGCACCAGCTCCTTCAGGTGCATCGCCTGTTCGTTAAGCGATGCTGCCGCCGCGACGGACTCCTCCACCAGCGCGGAGTTCTGCTGGGTGGTGGCATCAATCAGGCCAATCGCGCTGTTAATCTGCGAGATACCTTCCGTCTGCTCGTGGCTGGCCTGGCGGATTTCGCGCAGGATCGCGTCCATCTCTTCCACGTTGCCGACCATCCCATTAATCAACGCACTCGCTTTTTCAACCAGGTTCATCCCGTCCTGGGTCTGGCTGGTAGAGCTCTCAATCAGCTCGCGGATTTCGCTGGCAGATGACGCACTCTTCTGGGCAAGCTGGCGAACTTCACCCGCCACCACCGCAAAGCCGCGACCGTGCTCGCCGGCGCGCGCCGCTTCCACCGCCGCGTTCAGCGCCAGAATGTTGGTCTGGAACGCAATGGCGTCGATCAGGTCGATAATGTCGGACATCCGGTTCGACGTTTCGTTAATCAGGCGCATTTTGCTGGTCACCTGCTTCATCATCTCGCCGTTGTTTTTAACCACCGTGGCGGCATCGGCCGAAAGGTTGGTCGCTTCCCCGGTATGCGAGGCGGTATTTTTCACCGTCGCGGTGATCTGCTCCATCGAGGCGGCGGTCTGTTCTACAGAACTTGCCTGCTCTTCCGTGCGCGCGGCCAGATCCTGGTTCCCGGCGACAATCTGCGCGGCTGCGCTGGAGATATTCTCCGAGCCGGTTTGCACCTGCTGCACGATGTCCAGCAGTCGCGTTTTCATCTCCATCAGCGCATGCAGCAGCAGACCCGTTTCGTCTTTGCCGTGTGGCGTGATGCTGCCCGTGAGATCGCCCTCAGAAATGGCTTTTGCAAAATGTACCGCCTCGCCGAGCGGACGAGTGATAGCGCGCACGATAAACCAGCCAATCAGGCTGCCTGCCGCAATGCTAAAGAGCGTGAGCAGGATCAGCAGCAGTCGGTTAGACCTGAAATCCCCTTCCACCTGCGCACCGGCACTTTGCATCTCGCTGTTTTGAATGGTAATCAGCTCCTTCACCTTCGCTTTATAAGCCTGCTGCACGGCGAGGGTGGTGGTCATCATCTCCTGAATAGCGCCCGCACGATTGTTGTTCTGCACCGCCTGCAAAATGCGGTAGCGCGAGTCCAGATACTGCTGGCGCACGCTGCGGATCTCCGCCAGCACCTGCTGAGACTTTTGATCCTGCAGCGCGTTGTTCAGCTCGCCCAGGATCACCGTGATGTGCTCGCTGATCTCTTTCAGGCGCTGCTGAGATTGCCCCGTATAGGTGCCCTGCTCGTCCAGCAGCATCAGCTGTTGAGTGCTAATAAATTCCTGGAAGTTATCGATTAACTGGTTCGCTTTTACCGTGGTCGGATAATCGCTGGTAATAATCGATTGCATCCCGTTATTAGCCCGGTTCAGGCTTATCAGAGACAGGCTCGCGCTGAGCGCCATCAGGACAATAAAGAACCCAAACGCCAGAAATAATTTCGTGCCGATCTTTACGTCATGTAAGAACATATTTTCTCCATCGATGTGATTATTTCTCAGACGATCGCTGTTATCGGTAACGATTTCGCTAACTTTATGAGTTTGATCGTTTTTTTATTTCATAACCGTCGCAATGGATAGGTAGAGACTATTAATATTGCTCCATCGATCGTTACCAGACCACCGGAGGGGTATTTTTCAAAATAGCGTTCTGGATAACTGACTTAGGCAGGGATAAATAACTGAGGCACTTTCTTTAGTTATTTAATATTAAATTAACAATAAAATACATTAATAGTCACAACCAGAAAATAAAAAGCCGTTTATTCCTTACGAAATAAACGGCTTTTTTAGAACATTACTGACTCAATGAAGCACAGTTACCGCATCCTTAAGGCGTCCGGCGCGGTGCTTCACCATCGCAGAAATGTGGGCGCTCTCTTCGACCAGGTCGGCGTTTTTCTGCGTGATGCTGTCGAGTTCGGCCACCGCGCGGGTCAACTCTGACAGTCCGGTTGCCTGCTCGGAGGTCGCGTGGCTGATCTGGGCGATAAGCTGCGTCACGTTTTTCACCTGCTCGACAATATCATCCATCGTGCGACCTGCGGCGTGAACCTGCTCAGAGCCGGACTGCACCTTGCTGGCGCTGGCATCAATGAGTTTACGAATATCATTGGCGGCACTGGCGCTTCGGCTGGCGAGATGGCGCACTTCGCCCGCGACCACGGCAAAACCTTTTCCCTGCTCTCCTGCCCTTGCCGCTTCAACCGCCGCGTTCAGCGCCAGAATATTGGTCTGGAAAGCGATATCGTTAATCAGGGAGGTAATCGAGCCAATTCGCTGCGTGCTGTCGGCAATGTCATCCATGGTTTTGACAACGGTCTGCATCGCGTTGCCCCCTTTCGTCGCCGCGCTGCTCGCGGCCACGGAGAGTTTATCCACCTCGGCGGCGGTTTCAGAGTTACTCTGAACGGAAGCGGCCATCTGGTTCATTGTCGCGACGGTCTGCTGCACGTTCGCCACGGTCTGACGCGTGCGATCGTTCAGATCTTCATTTCCCTGCGCCAGCCTGTCGCTGCCGTCACGGACGCTCACCACCTGGCTCGACACGTCATTGATTAACCAGCGGCACATCAGGCCCAGCTGCCCGACCGCGCGCAGCGTCAGCCCCAGCTCGTCGCTGCGGTTCAGATGCTGCACGCTGTTGCGCTCTCCGGTTGCGACCTTCAGGGCCTGTCGCGCCACATTCTCTACAGGGCGGACAATCTGCAGCTCAAACAGCAGTGTCCCCAGCAGCATGACCAGAGCGGCTGCGGCGAGCGGCATCCACCCGGCGGATGCACCAATTGCCGGATGCGGCGTAAACGCCTTATCC
>OGYT01000122.1_pt1 | contig 55671 bp, 55 predicted proteins | sample 1576631 | NCBI WGS metagenome assembly OGYT01 (sample SAMEA3541588, study PRJEB24748) | human gut metagenome | biome: human gut; feature: human-associated habitat; material: faeces | place: China | collected 2012
CAGGCCCAAATGCCAAACCCGAGATTCTCAAAGGTGGCGTAGTATACGCTGACTCGGCGGTGTGCTCAAGTCCCGAACAGACAAAGATCCCGACGGATCGCGAGAAATAGCCTAAATCCAGCCATGTTCTGCGAAAGAAATGTACTCACCGCGGCCAATTATCAGATGGTCCAGCACACGAATGTCCATGAATTGACAGCATTTGATAATGCGTTCGGTGATTTCTTTGTCCGCTCTGCTCGGTTCTGCACAGCCAGAGGGGTGATTATGCGCGAGGATCACGCCCGCTGCATTCACTTTTATCGCTTCCCGCACAATTTCACGCGGATGCACCTCAACGTGGCTCAACGTGCCCGCAAAGAGACAGCTATGTTTCAGCACCCGATTTCTGTTATCGACAAAGATCACCATAAAGATCTCGCGTTCAATATCGGTTAACTGGCTCTGCAGGAATTCACGCGTCATTTCTGGCGTCAGGATCGGATCTTCCTTCTCCATGCGGACATTGTAAAAACGGCGGGCAAGTTCAGCAATGCCCCTCAGCTGGGCATATTTCGCCACGCCAATTCCCTCAACGTGCTTAAACTGCGCCAGGTCGGCGGTCAATAAACCGTACAGTGAACCGAAATGTGCTATCAGCTCTTTTGCCAGCGTAAATACCGTTTTTCCGGGCGTTCCGGTACGTAAAAAGAGCGCCAATAGTTCATCGTCTTTTAACAGGGTGACGCCATAGCGCAGCAGTTTTTCGCGCGGCAGCAGCTCCTCATCCTCTTCTTCCATGCTCTTTCTCCTTTTTAACCTCATGCTGCCACAGGCCAATCCGTCGCTCGACGGCCACATTGCGTTCTTGCGTAGCGCCTCGCAAAGTGGACGAAGTACAAAATCACTCCGCTTTGGGGATTGTGATAAAATGCCCGCTCTCTGGTGAAACCCAACAGGAAAGAATCATGATGAGCCTGGCCGGTAAAAAAATCGTTCTTGGCGTGAGCGGCGGCATTGCTGCTTATAAAGCGCCGGAGCTGGTGCGTCGTCTGCGCGAGCGCGGAGCTGACGTGCGGGTCGCGATAACCGAAGGCGGTAAAGCCTTTATCACTCCTCTGAGCCTGCAGGCCGTTTCAGGATACCCGGTATCTGACAGCCTGCTCGATCCGGCCGCCGAAGCCGCCATGGGCCATATTGAGCTGGGTAAATGGGCAGACCTGGTTATCCTCGCCCCCGCCACGGCTGATTTAATCGCTCGGGTGGCGGCCGGTATGGCAAACGATCTGGTCTCCACCATTTGTCTGGCCACGCCAGCTCCAGTTGCCGTCGTTCCTGCCATGAACCAGCAGATGTACCGTAACGCGGCCACCCAGCACAATCTCGAGACGCTGGCCTCACGCGGCCTGCTTATCTGGGGTCCGGACAGCGGCAGCCAGGCCTGCGGCGACGTTGGGCCGGGTCGCATGCTTGATCCGCTGACGATTGTTGATATGGCCGCTGCCCATTTTTCGCCTGTCAACGATCTGCAACATCTCAACATCATGATTACCGCGGGCCCCACGCGCGAGCCGCTGGATCCGGTGCGCTACATCACCAACCACAGCTCCGGCAAAATGGGCTTCGCGATTGCCGCCGCCGCCGCAAGGCGTGGCGCGAACGTCACGCTGGTGAGCGGCCCGGTATCGCTGCCTACCCCTGCGTTTGTGAAGCGAATTGACGTGACTACCGCGCTGGAGATGGAAGCCGCCGTGCAGGCACATGCGCAAAGCCAGCAGATTTTTATCGGCTGTGCGGCCGTCGCAGACTATCGTGCCGAGACGATCGCCGAGGCTAAAATTAAAAAGCAAGGCGATGAATTAACACTAAAAATGGTGAAAAACCCGGACATTGTTGCCGGCGTCGCCGCACTAAAAAGCCATCGTCCATACGTTGTTGGGTTTGCCGCAGAAACGAATAATGTGGAAGAATATGCCCGGCAAAAACGTACCCGCAAAAACCTCGATTTGATTTGCGCGAACGACGTATCGCTGGCCACACAAGGATTTAACAGCGACAGCAACGCACTGCACCTTTTCTGGCAGGATGGAGATAAAGTCTTACCGCTTGAGCGCAAGGAACTCCTGGGCCAACAATTACTGGACGAGATCGTTACCCGTTATGATGAAAAAAATCGACGTTAAGATTCTGGACCCGCGTGTTGGCGAGCAATTCCCGCTGCCAACCTATGCCACCTCCGGTTCTGCCGGTCTTGACCTGCGCGCCTGTCTCGATGACGCCGTAGAACTGGCTCCGGGTGCCACTACCCTGGTTCCAACTGGCCTGGCAATTCACATTGCTGACCCGTCTCTGGCAGCGGTGATCCTGCCGCGTTCTGGTCTGGGCCATAAGCACGGCGTTGTGCTGGGTAACCTGGTGGGCCTGATCGACTCCGACTACCAGGGTCAGCTGATGGTCTCCGTCTGGAACCGCGGTCAGGACAGCTTCACCATTGAACCGGGCGAGCGTATCGCCCAGATGGTCTTTGTACCGGTGGTACAGGCAGAATTTAACCTGGTGGCAGACTTTGACGCCACCGACCGTGGCGAAGGCGGCTTCGGCCATTCCGGGCGCAAATAACGGCCCGAAAGACACGTATCTCACAGCGTTATAATGCAATAACAAACCGCAAACGCCCGTTTGCGGTCGCTGTGTGGATGCCAGCCTGGCAAGTGCTTATTTTCAGGGGTATTTTGTAACATGGCAGAAAAACAAACTGCGAAAAGGAATCGTCGCGAAGAAATACTTCAATCTCTGGCTCTGATGCTTGAATCCAGCGATGGCAGTCAACGCATCACCACCGCTAAACTGGCCGCCTCTGTAGGCGTGTCTGAGGCGGCGCTGTACCGTCATTTCCCGAGCAAGACCCGGATGTTCGACAGCCTGATCGAGTTTATTGAAGACAGCCTGATTACGCGCATCAACCTGATTCTGAAAGACGAAAAAGACACCACCGCGCGTCTGCGTCTGATTGTGCTGTTAATCCTGGGCTTCGGTGAACGCAATCCGGGCTTAACCCGCATTCTCACCGGCCACGCGCTGATGTTTGAACAGGACAGACTGCAGGGCCGCATTAACCAGCTTTTCGAGCGTATTGAAGCGCAATTGCGCCAGGTTCTGCGCGAGAAGAAAATGCGTGAAGGCGAAGGTTACAGTATTGATGAGACTCTGCTGGCGAGCCAGATACTGGCGTTTTGTGAAGGGATGCTCTCCCGCTTTGTGCGTAGTGAATTTAAATACCGTCCAACGGACGATTTTGACGCCCGCTGGCCGTTAGTGGCTGCTCAGTTGCAGTAATCTGTAAGCCCGGTAAGCGTAACGCCACCGGGCAATTTAATTACACCCCGAACTCTTCGCGATACGCTTTTACCGCTGCCAGATGGTCCGCCATTTCAGGCTTCTCTTCCAGATACGCAATCAGCTCTTTCAGGGTAATAATCGACGTCACTTTGCAGTTATAGTCACGCTCCACTTCCTGAATAGCGGAAATCTCGCCACGGCCACGCTCCTGACGATCCAGCGAAATCAGCACGCCAGCCAGCGTCGCACCGTTGGCCTGGATAATTTCCATCGATTCGCGGATCGCCGTGCCCGCGGTGATTACGTCATCGACCAGCATGACGCGGCCCTGCAGCGGGCTGCCGACCAGATTCCCGCCTTCGCCGTGGGTTTTAGCCTCTTTGCGGTTAAAGCAGTAGGGCACGTCGCGGTCATGGTGTTCCGCCAGCGCCACCGCGGTGGTGGTCGCAATCGGAATGCCTTTGTAGGCCGGGCCAAACAGCAGGTCAAAATCAATCCCGGAATCCACCAGCGCTTCGGCATAGAAACGGCCTAACAGTGCCAGATCGCGCCCGGTATTAAACAGCCCGGCGTTGAAGAAATAGGGACTCTTACGCCCGGATTTCAGCGTAAATTCGCCAAACTTAAGTACCTGCTTGTTAAGCGCAAACTCAATAAACTGGCGCTGATACGATTTCATGGATTTGCTCCTTTGGTTTTTCTGTCTTACAGGCAAAAAAAAGGCGACTCATTGGTCGCCTTTAAAATCAATTTTCTAACGCCGCTTTCTGCGTCGTTACAATGGATTCGATTCCCCCTCGGGCCAACGCCAGCAGGGAGAGAAGTTCTTCGTGGGTGAACGGCTCGCCTTCCGCCGTGCCCTGCACCTCAATGATGCGACCATCTTCGGTCATCACCACGTTCATGTCGGTTTCTGCTGCGGAATCTTCAACGTATTCCAGATCGCAAAGCGCTTCGCCGTTAACGATACCGACTGAAACCGCCGCAACCATGCCTTTCATTGGGTTGGTTTTCAGCTTACCGGCCGCAACCAGCTTGTTCAGGGCATCGGCCAGCGCCACGCAGGCACCGGTAATCGACGCCGTACGCGTACCGCCGTCTGCCTGAATGACGTCGCAATCGAGAGTGATGGTGAATTCGCCGAGGATTTTCAGGTCAACGGCAGCGCGCAGCGCACGCGCGATCAGACGTTGAATCTCCATGGTACGACCGCCCTGCTTACCCTTTGCCGCTTCACGGGCGTTACGGGTATGGGTCGCACGCGGCAGCATGCCGTATTCAGCGGTGATCCAGCCCTGGCCCTGACCTTTCAGGAAGCGCGGAACGCCTTCTTCGATGGAGGCGGTGCACAGCACTTTAGTGTCACCAAACTCAACCAGCACGGAGCCTTCAGCGTGTTTTGTATAGTTACGGGTCAGGGTGACGGGACGCACCTGATTGGCGCTACGACCTGATGGACGCATGATGGATTCTCCGGCTTGAAACGAATGTGGCTGCGCATTATACGGATAAAGGACGCTTATTCCTATCCTGAGAAGCCCCCGAAAGCTATAATCCCCCCATCTCTCCTTTAAAAACGGGAATGTCTATGATCCGCAGTATGACCGCCTACGCCCGGCGTGAAATCAAGGGTAGCTGGGGTAGCGCCACATGGGAAATGCGCTCGGTAAACCAGCGTTACCTGGAAACGTATTTCCGTATGCCGGAGCAGTTCCGCAGCCTTGAGCCTGTCGTACGTGAACGTATCCGTACGCGTCTGACGCGCGGAAAAGTGGAATGTAACCTGCGCTTTGAGCCCGATGCCAGCGCACAGGGCGAGCTCATCCTCAACGAAAAACTGGCGAAACAGCTCGTGAATGCAGCAAACTGGGTCAAAATGCAGAGCGATGAAGGCGAAATCAACCCGGTTGATATTCTGCGCTGGCCTGGCGTCATGGCGGCCGGTGAGCAGGATCTGGATGCTATTGCCGCTGAAATCCTGGCAGCCCTCGACGGCACGCTGGACGACTTTATCGTTGCCCGCGAAACCGAAGGCCAGGCGCTGAAAGCGATGATTGAGCAGCGCCTTGAAGGCGTGAGCACCGAAGTAGCGAAAGTCCGCACCCATATGCCAGAAGTGCTGCAATGGCAGCGCGAGCGCCTTGTCGCCAAACTGGAAGAAGCGGAAGTTCAGCTGGAAAACACCCGTCTGGAACAAGAGCTGGTGCTGATGGCGCAGCGTATTGATGTCGCTGAAGAGCTGGACCGTCTGGAAGCGCACGTTAAAGAAACCTACAACATTCTGAAGAAGAAAGAAGCTGTGGGCCGCCGTCTGGACTTTATGATGCAGGAGTTCAACCGCGAGTCGAACACCCTGGCGTCTAAATCGATCAATGCAGAAGTGACGAATTCAGCGATTGAACTGAAAGTGCTGATTGAGCAGATGCGCGAGCAAATCCAGAATATCGAGTAATGCTTTTCGGGTGGTGTCGACCGCACCACCCATTACTATTTCTAATCCATCCCAACAGCAATTTTGTCGCTTTACCGCCATCCATCAAGCTTTCTCTATAGAACTTGATAAAAATTTATAGGGCAAACTGACTCGCCTTAGAAAATCTCAATCGTGATCTTGCGCACAAATCGCTAACCTCCCCCACGTTCACACCGGAGGGTATATGCTGCTTCACATCCTTTATCTCATTGGCATCACCGCAGAAGCCATGACCGGCGCGCTTGCCGCCGGACGTCGCCGTATGGACACCTTCGGCGTGATCATTATTGCTACGGCGACCGCACTGGGCGGCGGTTCCGTGCGCGATATTCTGCTTGGCCATTACCCGCTCGGCTGGGTTAAACACCCTGAGTACGTGATTATTGTGGCGACGGCCGCCGTGTTAACCACCATAGTGGCGCCCGTTATGCCCCATCTTCGCCGCCTGTTTCTGGTGCTTGATGCGCTGGGGCTGATTGTCTTTTCGATCATCGGCGCACAAATCGCGCTCGATATGGGGGAAGGACCCGTTATCGCCACCATCGCCGCCGTGGTCACGGGCGTATTCGGCGGTGTGCTGCGCGATATGTTCTGCAAACGCATCCCCCTGGTCTTTCAAAAAGAGCTGTATGCCGGCATCTCCTTTGCGGCAGCGGTGCTCTATATCGCTCTGCAGCATTACGTTTCAAACCATGACGTGGTGGTCATCTCAACGCTGCTGTTTGGCTTTACGGCCCGCATGCTAGCGCTGCGTCTGAAGCTCGGGCTGCCCGTTTTTCATTACAAACACAGCGCCCACTAGCTTCAGAACCCGTTGATGTGCTGTTCAGCGAGCCATTTCGCCAGCACATCAATCTGAGGGGCGTGAATCCAGTTAACGATTTGTCGCGCTTTCTCCTCTCCTGTTCCCGGCAGGGTCTGCCAGTCCTTTGCGTTGCGCCCGCTCATCGTCTGCCACGATATGTCTCCCATCGCCTTCAGCGAAGCCTGGGTCAATGGCACTCCCATTGCCATGAGCCAGCGGATAAACGGCTTCTCGCGCACCAGATTAAATCGGTGCCAGAGCGCCAGCCCGCGTGCTGAGGAGAAACCCGGTGTGACCTGCAGCTGCGCCTGCGTTAATAACAGCCATGAAAAGAGGTGTTCAAAATGATGCGCCTGCCAGAGGGTGCGCCAGCCTGACTCGCCTAATCCTTCAATATCAAGAACCTGCTTTGAACTGAGCCAGGTCAACCGGGCAAAGAACTGCTCCATACACTCCGGCGAAGCATAGAAACAGCTAAGAGCATGATAGCGCGAGGCCGGAGGCTCTGGTTTATGTCTGTCCGTTCCGCGCCAGAGCACCTTATCAAACCGGGGGATACCCTGCCCGGCCAGGCTGATCTGTATCTGATCCCCCGGAGCAATATCCAGACTCTGCCAGCGCCCAACCGAGCCCAGACTCACCCGCTGCACCTGTTTATCATCCAGTTGCACGGGTTCCAGCGCTGCTACAACGGAAATTTTGCCCGTGCGCCCCACGGAAAAATGAATATCACTCACCTCAGCGACCTGGGCTGCAGGAGGATATTTCCACGCGACAACCCAGCTGCCTTCTCCCGGTAACCACTCTTCGCCCGCAGGTTCATCCTCCGAACGCACCACAATGCCATCCGTGGCAAAAGGTAATGCGGTCACGTGCCAGGCCGCGCGCTGCTTCTCGACGGCATCGACAGAATCGGCGGGTAGCGTGTACTGTGCCGACAACGGAAAACCGGCCTGAGACAGTTCAGCTAAAGAGGTACGCATATCTTTCAGTCCGTCCGGCCAGGCCCAGATGAATACGCCGATCTTGCTCAATAGCGAGTTATCCTTTTGCCGCATCATCGCCCCTGCCACCTTTGCGCGAGCGTTCATTCCACCCATCTGCTGCTGAATATGGTTGTCACGCAACCAGAAAAGCTCGCCCTGTAAGACGCTATTCGCCAGCGCGCCGGTGATATTTTGCGGAACAGACGGGATTAAACGTACCTTCCCGGTCCAGTCTTCCCCTCTGAGGCCATCACCGCGACTGATAGCCTGGGTTAACTTTCCGTTGCGATAGACCAGCGTCACCGCCACACCGTCAACTTTCGGCTGCATCCACAGATGCTGTCGGGCACGCATCCACTGTCTCAACTCCTCTTTGCTGGCCACTTTATGTACGCCCGTATGGGCAACAGGATGTTTTACGCTTCCCACCAGCGCCGGGAGTTTCTCTTCTGGAGGCTCACTGCCAAAACAGCGCTGCCACTGCGTTAACCGCCCGTGAAGCTGGTCGTAAGCCTCGTCGCTGATCTCACTCACGCCCTGTTTCCAGTAAGCCTCATCCCAGCCTTTGATTTGCGTGCTTAACGACGCCATCTCTTTTTCTGCTTTTGCCTGCGACCACACCGGACACACCGCCGCGCCATAGCCACACCACAACAGCATTAACCCGCTTATCCATCGCCACATCGCTACCCCTCCTTTGCATTGCAGGAGGTATACCCGGATGCCTGAAACAACGCTAACGGCAACGTTTCACAATGCGAGACGCTATCCGGTGTTTCTTTTGGTTGCTGAAAACCACGGATAAAACCTGAAAACGGCACGCAAAATTCAATAATCCAGGGGAAAAAGTGTGACAAAGGCTACGTCACACGGCGGTGACGTGTATAATAAGCCCGTATGTAGGACTTCTTCGTTAACACATACAAAAGACTCTCATGGCTCAAGGCACGCTTTATATTGTTTCTGCCCCTAGTGGCGCGGGTAAATCCAGCCTTATTCAGGCACTGTTAAAAACCCAACCGTTGTACGACACACAGGTTTCTGTTTCTCACACCACGCGAGCGCCGCGTCCGGGTGAAGTGCACGGTGAACACTATTTCTTTGTGGATCACGACGAATTCAGAGCGATGATCGGCAGAGACGCGTTTCTTGAACACGCTGAAGTATTCGGTAATTACTACGGTACCTCGCGTGAAACCATTGAGCAGGTTCTGGCCACGGGCGTGAATGTGTTCCTGGATATCGACTGGCAGGGCGCACAGCAAATTCGTAAGAAAATGCCTGACTCGCGCAGTATCTTTATTTTACCGCCATCGAAAGATGAGCTGGATCGCCGCCTGCGTGGCCGCGGTCAGGACAGCGAAGAAGTGATCGCAAAGCGTATGGAACAGGCTGTTGCAGAAATGAGCCATTACGCGGAATATGATTACCTTATTGTGAACGATGATTTTGATGCCGCGCTGAGCGATCTCAAAACCATTCTTCGTGCAGAACGTCTGCGTATGAGCCGCCAGAAGCAGCGACATGACGCATTAATCACCAAACTGTTGGCAGACTGAACCCACTTTCAGTATCATGCCCAGTCATTTCTTCACCTGTGGAGCATTTTAAGTATGGCACGCGTAACTGTTCAGGACGCTGTAGAGAAAATTGGTAACCGTTTTGACCTGGTACTGGTCGCCGCGCGTCGCGCTCGTCAGATGCAGGTAGGCGGTAAAGATCCGCTGGTACCGGAAGAAAACGATAAAACCACCGTTATTGCACTTCGCGAAATCGAAGAAGGTCTGATCAACAACCAGATCCTCGACGTGCGTGAGCGCCAGGAGCAGCAAGAGCAGGAAGCCGCAGAACTGCAGGCCGTAACCGCTATTGCTGAAGGTCGTCGTTAATTAAACCTGCGGGTCGCCCTTGTATCTGTTTGAAAGCCTGAATCAACTGATTCAAACCTACCTGCCTGAAGACCAGATTAAGCGTCTTCAGCAGGCGTATCTCGTTGCACGTGACGCTCACGAGGGCCAGACACGTTCAAGCGGTGAACCCTATATCACGCACCCGGTAGCGGTGGCCTGTATTCTGGCCGAGATGAAACTCGACTACGAAACGCTGATGGCCGCTCTGCTGCATGACGTGATCGAAGATACCCCTGCCACTTATCAGGACATGGAACAGCTGTTTGGCAAAAGCGTTGCCGAACTGGTGGAAGGGGTCTCTAAGCTTGATAAGCTGAATTTCCGCGACAAGAAAGAGGCGCAAGCCGAAAACTTCCGCAAGATGATTATGGCGATGGTGCAGGATATCCGCGTCATTCTCATCAAACTCGCTGACCGTACCCACAACATGCGCACGCTGGGCTCACTTCGCCCGGATAAACGTCGCCGCATTGCCCGTGAAACTCTCGAAATCTACAGTCCGCTGGCGCACCGTTTAGGTATTCACCACATTAAAACCGAGCTGGAAGAGCTGGGTTTTGAAGCGTTGTACCCGAACCGCTATCGCGTGATTAAAGAGGTGGTGAAAGCCGCACGCGGTAACCGTAAAGAGATGATTCAAAAAATCCTCTCGGAAATTGAAGGGCGCTTACAGGAAGCGGGAATCCCGTGCCGCGTCAGCGGTCGCGAAAAACATTTGTACTCCATCTACTGCAAAATGGTGCTCAAAGAGCAGCGTTTTCACTCGATCATGGATATCTACGCTTTTCGCGTGATCGTCCACGACTCGGACACCTGTTATCGCGTGCTGGGGCAGATGCACAGCCTCTACAAACCGCGTCCGGGGCGCATGAAAGATTACATCGCTATCCCAAAAGCGAACGGCTATCAATCTTTGCACACCTCGATGATCGGTCCGCACGGCGTGCCTGTTGAGGTGCAAATTCGCACCGAAGACATGGACCAGATGGCAGAGATGGGTGTTGCCGCACACTGGGCGTATAAAGAGCACGGTGGCGAAAGCAGCACGACCGCACAAATCCGCGCCCAGCGCTGGATGCAGAGCCTGCTGGAGCTTCAGCAGAGTGCGGGTAGCTCGTTTGAATTTATCGAGAGCGTTAAATCCGATCTCTTCCCGGATGAGATTTACGTTTTCACCCCAGAAGGCCGCATTGTCGAACTGCCTGCGGGTGCAACTCCGGTCGACTTCGCTTACGCCGTGCACACCGATATCGGGCATGCCTGCGTAGGCGCGCGCGTCGACAGACAGCCTTATCCGCTCTCTCAGCCGCTCTCCAGCGGCCAGACGGTAGAAATTATTACCGCGCCGGGCGCACGTCCGAACGCGGCCTGGCTGAACTTTGTCGTGAGCTCCAAAGCACGCGCCAAAATTCGCCAGCTGCTGAAAAACCTCAAGCGTGATGATTCCGTCAGCCTGGGGCGTCGTCTGCTCAACCACGCGTTGGGCGGCAGCCGTAAGCTGGCTGAAATTCCGCAGGAGAACGTCCAGCGCGAGCTGGAGCGCATGAAGCTCGCGTCGCTTGATGACCTGCTGGCAGAGATTGGCCTCGGCAACGCCATGAGCGTGGTGGTGGCGAAGAACCTGCAGCAAGGCGACACGACAGCGGTGCCTGCAACCACGCAAAGCCACGGACACCTGCCGATTAAAGGCGCGGATGGGGTGCTGATCACCTTCGCAAAATGTTGCCGTCCAATACCTGGCGACCCGATTATTGCGCACGTCAGCCCGGGCAAAGGGCTGGTTATCCACCACGAATCCTGTCGTAACATTCGCGGCTACCAGAAAGAGGCCGAGAAGTTTATGGCGGTCGAGTGGGATAAAGAGACGGCGCAGGAATTTATCACCGAAATTAAGGTGGATATGTTCAACCATCAGGGTGCCCTGGCGAACCTGACGGCAGCGATCAACACGGCTTCTTCCAACATTCAAAGCCTGAATACGGAAGAAAAAGATGGCCGCGTGTACAGCGCCTTTATTCGTCTGACCGCCCGCGACCGCGTGCATCTGGCGAATATTATGCGCAAGATCCGCGTCATGCCGGACGTGATTAAAGTCACCCGAAACCGAAACTAGGTTTATGAATTCACAACGTTATGCACGTATCTGCGAAATGCTCGCCAGGCGTCAGCCTGACCTGACGGTCTGCATGGAGCAGGTGCACAAACCTCATAACGTCTCTGCTATCGTTCGTACCGCAGATGCCGTCGGTGTGCATGAAGTGCACGCCGTCTGGCCGGATGGCCGTATGCGCAATACGGTCTCGGCGGCGGCAGGCAGCAACAGCTGGGTGTCTGTCAAAAATCATCACACCATTGGCGAAGCCGTATCGCACCTGAAAGGGCGCGGGATGCAGATCCTTGCCACTAACCTGTCCGCTAAAGCCGTAGATTTCCGCGAGATCGACTACACCCGCCCAACCTGCATTTTGATGGGTCAGGAGAAAACCGGGATCACCCAGGAAGCGCTGGATCTGGCGGATCGTGAAATTATCATTCCGATGATCGGCATGGTGCAGTCTTTGAACGTCTCCGTGGCGTCCGCACTCATTCTGTATGAAGCGCAGCGTCAGCGTCAGAACGCCGGGATGTACGAGCGCAGCAACAGCATGCTGCCGGAAGATGAACAGCAGCGCCTGCTGTTTGAAGGTGGTTATCCGGTGCTGGCTCGCGTTGCGAAGCAGAAAAAATTGCCTTACCCCCACGTCAACGCGCAGGGCGAAATTGAAGCCGATGCCGAGTGGTGGGCCACCATGCAGTACGCCGGGTAAGCGATGAAAGGCCGCCTGCTGGATGCCATCCCGCTTAACAGCCTGACAGGCGTGGGCGCGGCGCAAAGCAATAAGCTGGCAAAAATTGGCCTGCACACCGTGCAGGATCTCCTGCTTCACCTCCCCCTGCGTTACGAAGACCGCACTCAGCTCTACAAGATTGGCGATCTCCTTCCCGCCATTTACGCCACCGTTGAAGGCGAAGTCCTGAACTGCAACATCACCTTCGGCGGACGCCGGATGATGACCTGCCAGATCAGCGACGGCACCGGCATTCTCACCATGCGTTTTTTCAACTTCAGCGCGGCGATGAAAAACAGCCTGGCGACGGGCCGCAGGGTGCTGGCCTATGGCGAAGCCAAACGCGGGAAATACGGCGCAGAGATGATCCACCCGGAGTACCGCGTGCAGGGCGATCTCAGCACGCCGGAAATGCAGGAGACGCTTACCCCGGTTTACCCGACGACCGAAGGCATCAAGCAGGCGACGCTGCGTAAGCTCACCGATCAGGCGCTGGAGCTGCTGGATACCTGCGCCATTACCGAGCTGCTGCCGCCCGAGCTGGCGCAGGGCATGATGAGCCTGCCCGAGGCGCTGCGAACCCTGCATCGACCGCCGCCAACGCTGCAGCTCAGCGATTTAGAAAGCGGCAAACACCCCGCCCAACAGCGTCTTATCCTTGAGGAATTACTGGCACATAACCTGAGCATGCTGGCGCTTCGCGCGGGCGCGCAGCGTTTCCACGCCCAGCCCTTAAGCCCTCGTGATGAGCTCAAAGATAAGCTGCTGGCCTCTCTGCCGTTTAAACCCACCGGCGCGCAGGCGCGCGTCACCGCCGAGATTGAACGCGATATGGCGCTCGACGTGCCGATGATGCGCCTGGTGCAGGGCGACGTGGGCTCCGGTAAAACGCTGGTTGCCGCCCTGGCGGCCCTGCGCGCGATTGCCCACGGTAAGCAGGTGGCGCTGATGGCGCCAACCGAACTGCTGGCCGAACAGCACGCCAACAATTTCCGCGCCTGGTTTGCGCCGCTCGGGATTGAAGTGGGCTGGCTTGCCGGGAAGCAAAAAGGCAAAGCTCGCCTTGCGCAACAGGAGGCTATTGCCAGCGGGCAGGTGCAGATGATTGTCGGCACGCACGCCATCTTCCAGGAGCAGGTGCAGTTTAACGGTCTTGCGCTGGTAATTATCGACGAGCAGCACCGCTTCGGCGTACATCAGCGTCTGGCGCTCTGGGAAAAAGGCCTGCAGCAGGGCTTCCACCCGCATCAGCTGATCATGACCGCCACGCCGATCCCGCGCACCCTGGCGATGACAGCGTACGCCGATCTGGATACCTCCACCATCGACGAACTGCCGCCGGGCCGTACCCCGGTCACCACGGTCGCCATTCCCGACACGCGCCGCAGCGATATCATTGACCGCGTGCGCAACGCCTGCACCCAGGAAGGGCGTCAGGCTTACTGGGTCTGTACGCTGATTGAAGAATCTGAACTGCTGGAAGCGCAGGCTGCCGAAGCCACGTGGGAAGAGCTTAAGCTGGCGCTGCCGGAGCTGAACGTGGGTCTGGTTCACGGACGCATGAAGCCCGCCGAAAAACAGGCGGTGATGCAGTCGTTCAAACAGGGTGATTTGCATTTGCTGATCGCCACCACGGTGATCGAAGTCGGCGTGGACGTCCCGAATTCCAGCCTGATGATCATCGAAAACCCGGAGCGTCTCGGCCTTGCCCAGCTCCACCAGCTGCGCGGGCGCGTCGGCCGTGGCGCGGTTGCGTCCCACTGCGTTCTGCTCTACAAAGCGCCTCTTTCCAAAACGGCCCAGATGCGTCTTCAGGTGCTGCGCGACAGCAACGACGGTTTTGTGATTGCGCAAAAAGACCTGGAGATCCGCGGCCCGGGCGAACTGCTGGGCACGCGTCAGACGGGTAACGCGGAATTCAAAGTAGCGGATTTACTGCGCGATCAGGCCATGATCCCAGAAGTTCAGCGCCTGGCTCGCCATATTCATGAACGCTACCCCGAACAGGCGGCAGCGTTAATTGAGCGCTGGATGCCGGAAACCGAGCGCTATTCCAACGCCTGATTTCAGGCAAACATCGGCAGCATCAGATACAGCTTAATCACCAGCGCGTTGACGATATCAATGAAGAATGCGCCAACCATCGGGACCACAAGAAACGCCATGTGCGATGGCCCGAACCGTTCTGTGATCGCCTGCATATTGGCGATAGCCGTTGGAGTGGCCCCCAGACCAAACCCGCAGTGACCCGCCGCCAGCACCGCCGCATCGTAGTTTTTGCCCATCATGCGCCAGGTCACGAACATGGCGTACAGCGCCATAAACAGCGCCTGTACCGCCAGAATCGCCACCATCGGTAGCGCCAGCGAAGCCAGTTCCCACAGCTTGAGGCTCATCAGCGCCATCGCCAGGAACAGCGACAGGCAGACGTTGCCGAGCACCGATACCGCCCGTTCAAACACGCGGTAGAAGCCCATCAGCGCCAGACCGTTGCTCAGGATCACCCCGATAAACAGCACGCAGACAAACGTCGGCAGTTCAAATGCGGAACCCGCCAGCCATTGCGCAACCACTTTGCCCACGGTCAGGCAGATGGCGATCGTCGCGATAGTTTCAATCAGCACCAGCGAGGTAATGCTGCGCCCGACGTCCGGCTTTTCGAACGCGGTCGGCACCAGCTCATCGTCAGGCCTGCCGTTCGGCGTGGTGGAGTGCTTAACCAGATACCGCGCCACCGGGCCGCCAATCAGGCCACCCAGAACCAGGCCAAAGGTCGCACAGGCCATCGCCACTTCCGTCGCATTTTCAAACCCGTAGCGCTCGATGAACAGCTTGCTCCACGCGGCCCCGGTTCCGTGACCGCCCGAAAGGGTAATCGACCCCGCCAACAATCCCATCAGCGGATCCAGCCCCAGCAGCGTTGCCATGCCGATGCCAATGGCGTTTTGCATCAGCAGCAGCCCCACCACCACAATCAGGAATACGCCGAGCACCTTACCGCCCGAGCGCAGGCTCGCCAGGTTGGCGTTCAGGCCGATAGTGGCAAAGAAGGCCAGCATCAGCGGATCTTTCAGGGACATATCAAAATCGATTTCCCAGCCCATGCTTTTTTTCAGTATCAGCAGGGCCAGCGCCACCAGCAGGCCACCGGCGACAGGTTCAGGAATGGTGTATTTCTTCAGAAGGGAAACGCTATGTACCAGCTTGCGACCAAGCAGAAGAACCAGCGTTGCGGCAACAAGGGTCGACAACGTATCGAGATGAATCATAAAAGGCTCCTGTAATGCGCGTGTTCCATACACACGCGGCGTTATCCTGGGCCGGGTTGCGCTCTTCATGAGCTCCCGGCGCAAAAAGTGTAATTTTTTTTCCCCACGCGTTGTAGAAAACCTGCTCACAGCAGCAGATTTTCTTCCCTTTTTTTGCTGGCAATCGTTTGCTTTTACCAGGTGGTCAGATAAAATGCCCGCTTTTCCACCGTGGGATTGCCGCCGATGTCCGTTAACACCATAGAGTCGCCCGATGCGCAACCGATTGCGCAGAAGCAAAATAGCGAACTGATTTACCGCCTTGAAGACCGCCCGCCGCTGCCGCAAACGCTTTTCGCCGCCTGCCAGCATCTTCTGGCAATGTTTGTTGCGGTGATCACCCCGGCGCTGCTGATTTGCCAGGCGCTCGGTTTACCGGCGCAGGACACGCAGCACATTATCAGCATGTCTCTCTTCGCCTCCGGCGTGGCCTCGATTATTCAAATTAAAGCGTGGGGTCCGGTGGGGTCGGGATTATTGTCGATTCAGGGCACCAGCTTTAACTTCGTGGCACCGCTGATCATGGGCGGTACGGCGCTGAAAACCGGCGGTGCGGATGTTCCGACCATGATGGCGGCGCTGTTCGGCACGCTGATGCTGGCCAGCTGTACGGAGATGGTGATCTCCCGCGTTCTGCATCTGGCTCGCCGCGTCATCACCCCGCTGGTTTCCGGCGTGGTCGTGATGATTATCGGCCTGTCGCTGATCCAGGTGGGCCTGACGTCCATCGGCGGCGGCTATGCCGCAATGAGCGACCACACCTTCGGCGCGCCGAAAAACCTGCTGCTGGCGGGTGTCGTGCTGGCGATCATTATTCTGCTTAACCGTCAGCGAAATCCTTACCTGCGCGTCGCCTCGCTGGTGATCGCCATGGCGGCGGGCTACCTGCTGGCGTGGGCGCTGGGCATGCTGCCGGAGAACACCGCGCCGACCAACAGCGCGCTGATCGTCGTTCCTACGCCGCTGTACTACGGACTGGGCATTGACTGGGGCCTGCTCCTGCCGCTGATGCTGGTCTTTATGATCACCTCTCTGGAGACCATCGGTGATATCACCGCCACCTCGGACGTCTCCGAGCAGCCGGTGTCCGGCCCGCTGTACATGAAGCGCCTCAAAGGCGGCGTGCTGGCGAACGGCCTGAACTCGTTTGTCTCTGCGGTATTCAACACCTTCCCGAACTCCTGCTTCGGTCAGAACAACGGCGTGATCCAGCTGACCGGCGTTGCCAGCCGCTACGTCGGTTTTGTGGTGGCGCTGATGCTGATCGTTCTCGGCCTGTTCCCGGCGGTAAGCGGCTTTGTGCAGCATATCCCTGAGCCTGTGCTGGGCGGCGCAACGCTGGTGATGTTCGGCACTATCGCGGCCTCCGGCGTGCGTATCGTCTCCCGCGAGCCGCTGAACCGCCGCGCGATCATGATTATCGCGCTGTCGCTGGCCGTTGGCCTGGGCGTGTCCCAGCAGCCGCTGATCCTGCAGTTTGCGCCTGACTGGGTGAAAAACCTGCTCTCTTCCGGCATTGCCGCGGGCGGTATCACCGCTATCGTTCTGAACCTCGTTTTCCCGCCTGAAAAGAACTGATCATCTTCACGGCAGGTAGTCAATGCCTGCCGTGACATCTAATTACACCATTCCCGCCTTGAGGATTGCGCATAAATCGTGCATAACTCCCTTATGTGCGTTTTGCGGGATGGAAGACCATGAAATTTATTGGAAAGCTACTCGTCTATCTTTTGGTAGCCCTGCTCATTGTGATGCTGGCGCTCTATATTCTGCTCCAGACCCGCTGGGGCGCGTCTCAGGTCAGCAGCTGGGTGACGGTGAATACCGACTACGAACTCAGTTTCGACAAGATGAATCACCGCTTTTCGTCGCCTTCCCACATCATTCTGGAAAACGTCACCTTCGGTCGGGACGGTAAACCCGCCACGCTGGTTGCCAAAAAAGTCGATATCGGCCTGAGCAGCCGCCAGATAACCGATCCGCTGCATATGGACACCATCACCCTGTTCGACGGCACGCTGAATCTCTCGCCTCAAACGGCACCGCTGCCTTTCCAGGCGGATCGCCTGCAGCTGAACAACATGGCCTTTAACAGCCCGAATACCGAATGGGACCTGAGCGCGCAAAAGGTCACGGGCGGCGTCAGCCCGTGGCAGCCGGAAGCGGGCAACGTGCTGGGGAACAACGCGCAGATTCAGATGAGCGCAGGCTCGCTGACCCTGAACGGCGTACCGGCAACCAACGTGCTGATCGAGGGCCAGCTTAACGGCAGGGAAGTGGTGCTGAAAACGATTGGCGCCGACATGGCCCGCGGCTCGCTCACCGGCTCCGCCCTGCGCAACGCCGACGGGAGCTGGATTATCGACACCATGCGCCTGAATGAGATCCGCCTGCAGAGCGATAAAACGCTAATGGCGTTCTTTGCGCCGCTGGCCTCCACCCCTTCTCTGCAAATTGGTCGTCTGGACGTGACCGACGCCCGGCTTCAGGGCCCGGACTGGGCGGTGACCGATCTCGATTTAAGCCTGCGCAACCTGACTCTCAGCAAAGGCGACTGGCAGAGCCAGGAAGGCCGCCTGTCCATGAACGCCAGCGAGTTTATCTACGGCTCGCTGCATCTTTTCGACCCGATCCTGAATGCGGAGTTTTCCCCGCAGGGCATGGCGCTGCGTCAGTTCACCTCCCGCTGGGAAGGCGGCATGGTGCGCACGTCCGGTAACTGGCTGCGCGATGGCAAAGCGCTGGTGCTGGACGATGTTGCCATCGCCGGGCTGGAATACACCCTGCCGCAGAACTGGAAAACGCTGTGGATGGAGCCTCTGCCGGAATGGCTGAACAGCGTCACGCTGCAAAAATTCGGCCTGAGCCGTAACCTGGTGATCGACATCGATCCTGCCTTCCCGTGGCAGATCACCTCTCTGGATGGCTATGGCGCAAACCTGCAGCTGGTGAAAGATCGCCAGTGGGGCATCTGGGGCGGTAGCGCAACCCTGAACGGCGCGGCGGCGACCTTTAACCGCGTGGACGTGCGTCGTCCGTCGCTGGCGCTGAATGCGAACGCCGCCACGGTGAACATTACCGACCTTAGCGCCTTTACCGAGAAAGGTATTCTTGAAGCAACGGCGACGGTTTCACAGCTTCCGCAGCGGCAGACTACGGTGAGCCTGAACGGGCGCGGCGTGCCGCTCAACGTGCTGCAGCAGTGGGGCTGGCCTGCGCTGCCGATTACGGGCGACGGCAATATTCAGCTCACCGCCAGCGGCAGCGTGCAGGCAAATGCCCCGTTGAAGCCAACGGTGAACGGCAAGATGAACGCGGTGAATATGGATAAACAGCAGGTACAGCAGACGATGACGGGCGGAGTGGTTTCAACACCGGTGCAATAAACAAGCCGGGTGGCGCAAGGTAAATGCAAAACGGCAACCCTGTTGCCGTTTTTGATGTTTGTTCCCTCTCCCTGTGGGAGAGGGTCAGGGTGAGGGCACCAGACCGCATAATTATCGTAGGCCCGGTAAGCTAAGCGCCACCGGGCATTTTTCCAGCTCAGAAGTGAACCACCACCTCATTTCCCTCCGCTTTCACCACCACACCCCACTCGCTGCCCTCGTGTGAACCGCCCTTCACGCCGTTCACCTTCTGCACGTTGCGCAAGCACACCGACCAGTTTTGTGCGTCTCCCGCACCGGTAAAGGTCACGATGTCGCCCCGACGTGACGCCTTCAGCGTATACGCCACGGAGCCGTCCGCCGCAGGCACTTCGCTCACCGCCGTTGCGCCGTCGTCCAGGTTAAACAGCTGGAAGGCCGTCCCCTCATTCCACGCGTAGTCCGGCTTCTGGTTGTTGCTGCCCAGCGCCAACAGCGTGTTGTCGCGCACGTAGACCGGCAGGCTCATGAAATCGTGCTGCTGCTTATGCCAGCGGCTACCCTGAATTTCGTCGTTGTGCCACAGGTGCGTCCAGCGTCCTTCCGGCAGGTAGAACTGCACGTCGCCCGCCTCGGAAAACACCGGCGCCACCATCAACGAATCCCCCAGCATGTACTGACGGTCGAGGTAATCGCACGCCGGATCGTCCGGGAACTCCAGCATCATCGCCCGCAGCATCGGCGTGCCAAACTCGCGCGCCAGCGCCGCCTGACGATACAGATACGGCATCAGCTGACACTTCAGCTGCGTGAAGTGGCGCACCACGTCGCAGGACTCGTCATCGTACGCCCACGGCACGCGGTAGGATTTGCTGCCGTGCAGGCGGCTGTGGCTGGAGAACAGCCCGAACGCGCACCAGCGTTTGTAGACGTGCGCCGGAGCGGTGTTTTCGAACCCGCCGATATCGTGGCTCCAGAACCCGAAGCCGGACAGGCCAATCGACAGCCCGCCGCGCAGGCTTTCGGCCATCGATTCATAGTTGGCGTAGCAGTCGCCGCCCCAGTGCACCGGGAACTGCTGTGCACCGACGGACGCGGAGCGGGCAAACAGCACCGCCTCTTCTTCACCCACCGTCTCTTTCAGCACGTTCCACACCAGCTCGTTATAGATGTAGGCGTAGTGGTTGTGCATCTTCTGCGGATCGGACCCGTCGAACCACTGCACGTCCGTCGGGATACGCTCGCCGAAGTCGGTCTTGAAGCAGTCGACGCCGATGTCCACCAGGCCTTTCAGCTTGTCAGCATACCACCGGCACGCCTCCGGGTTGGTGAAGTCATAAATCGCCAGCCCCGGCTGCCATTTGTCCCACTGCCACAGGGAGCCGTCCGGGCGCCTGAGCAGGTAGCCCTTCTCTTTCAGCTCCCGGAAGATCGGGGATTTCTGGCCGATGTACGGGTTGATCCACACGCAGACCTTCAGCCCTTTCTCTTTCAGGCGGCGGATCATCCCTTCCGGGTCCGGGAAGGTCACCGGGTCCCACTCAAAGTCGCACCACTGGAAGGCCTTCATCCAGAAACAGTCGAAGTGGAACACGTGCAGCGGCAGGTCGCGCTCGGCCATGCCGTCGATAAAGCTGTTTACCGTCGCTTCGTCGTAGTTAGTGGTGAACGAGGTGGTCAGCCACAGGCCGAACGACCAGGCAGGCGGCAGCGCCGGACGCCCGGTAAACTGCGTATAGCGGTTCAGCACCTCTTTCGGCGTCGGGCCGTCGATCACGAAGTATTCGAGATATTCCCCTTCCACGCTGAACTGCACTTTGGAGACCTTCTCGGAGCCGACTTCAAACGAGACGTTTTCCGGATGATTCACCAGCACGCCGTAGCCGCGGTTGGTCAGGTAGAACGGGATATTTTTGTAGGACTGCTCGGTGCTGGTGCCGCCGTCGCGGTTCCAGGTTTCGACCGTCTGACCGTTGCGCACCAGCGCGGTAAAGCGCTCGCCCAGACCGTAGACCGTTTCCCCCACGCCCAGATCCAGACGTTCGAATACGTAATTGCGATCGGCGTTGCTGTCCTGCACGTAGCCGTTGTTTTTCAGCTGGCTGCCGGTAATGCGCTGGCCGTTGCGCAGGAAATCCAGCGCCCAGAACTCACCTTTGGTGACGCGCGCGCTGACGCTTCCGCTTTTCAGCTCGGCAAAATCGGCGTTGTTTTCAATCTCTACCTTCACGTCTTTCAGAACGTTCAGCGGATAGTGCGGGCCGTTATTCAGCGCGCCCTGGAAATGCTCAATGCGCACCCCGACAATCCCTTCCTGCGGGGAAAACAGGCGCACCGTGAACATCAACGTGTCGAGCTGCCAGGTGCGCTCGCGCACGTCGCGCGGCGCAACAAACACCACCAGATCGTTGCCCTGCTGCTCCACGTCGAACACCTGAACCGGATACGTCACGTTCAGGCCCGGTTGAATAAGCCAGTTTCCATCACTGATTTTCATGCTCTCGTCCTCTTAGTTCTGTAATTCTTTGCTGACCGGCAGGTTTTCAAATTCCTGCTGGTTGCGGCGCGCGCCCTGCGCCAGCTCGCCCAGGATTTTGGTCAGGAAAGGGGTTTTCAGCGTGTAGTAGCGTTTAGCGATGATGGCGCTCAGCACGTAGCAGACCGCCGGAGCCAGGGTAAACAGGCCGATAATGATGCTGATGGTCGCGCTGTTCTGGGTTTTGGCTGCCGCGTCGTAGCCGCCGCCTGCCAGCATCCAACCGATCATCGCTCCGCCCAGCGCCAGGCCGAGCTTCAGCACGAACAGCGTGCCCGCAAAGCTGATGCCGGTCAGGCGTTTGCCGTTAGTCCATTCGCCGTAGTCGACGGTATCGGACATCATCACCCACTGGATCGGCGTCACCAGCTGGTGCAGCACGCCGATGACGAAGATAAAGGCGAACATCAGCACGGTGGCGTGCATCGGGACGAAGAACATCGCCACGCTGACCACCGCCAGCGCGGTGTTGGTCCACCAGAAGATGCTGACCTTGCATTTCCAGTCGGTGAGCGGCTTCGCCAGCGCGGAGCCGATCAGGTTGCCGACGCAGTAGGTGGTGAGGAAGGCGACGAACACCTCCGGCGAGCCCATGATCCAGGTGCAGTAGTACATCATCGCCCCGCCGCGCACGCAGACGGCGAGGATGTTGAGGATGGTGAGCACCCCGACGATGCGCCACTGATCGTTGTGCCAGATGTCGCGCAGGTCTTCCCGCATGGAGGTGGTGCTCGGCGGAACCTGGATGCGCTCTTTGGTGGTAAAGAAGCAGAACGCCAGCATCAGGAACGCGACCACCGACAGCACGGCGATCCCGCCCTGGAAGCCGAACGCCTTATCGTCGCCGCCAATCAGGTTCACCAGCGGCATCATCAGCACCGTGGAGAGCATGCCGCCCGCGGTCGCCAGCACAAAGCGCCAGGACTGAAGGGAGATACGCTGCGTCGGGTCACTGGTGATCACGCCGCCCAGCGCGCAGTAGGGAATGTTGACCACGGTATAGAGCAGGGTCAGCAGGGTGTAGGTAACAGCGGCGTAAACCATTTTGCCGTTGAGGCTGAGGTCCGGCGTGGTGTAGGCCAGCACGCAGACGATGCCGAACGGGATCGCGCCGAACAAAATCCACGGACGGAACTTGCCCCAGCGGCTGCGGGTGCGGTCGGCAATCAGCCCCATGCACGGGTCGGAGATCGCATCCAGCGCGCGCGCCAGCAGGAACATGGTACCGACGAACCCGGCGGGAATGCCGAAAATATCGGTGTAGAAAAACATCATATAAAGCATTACGTTATCAAAAATGATGTGGCTGGCGGCGTCTCCCATGCCGTAGCCGATCTTCTCTTTTACTGACAATATTTCGCTCATCTTTTTTATCCTTCACGCTGTAGGGGGCGCTGAGACCGGTTACAGAGTTTTAAACCATTGTTTCAGGAGCGGGTATTGCGTTTTCTGGTTAGCAGATTACGTTTCTTGTTTTTTGTGATCGCGGTAAATACTGGTGAGCACGAAAGGCTAACCAGAGGATTTTCTTAAGAATTAGCTGAAACAGGGGGGGACAGGTCAAAAGAGCGGTGAAAAAAGTGTGCGGGGGGATGTGGTAAATGCCTGAAAGTAGCTATAATGCGCCCCGCCTCCATGTAGCAATGCAGGCGCGGAAGATCGTCATCTCCGGTGAGGTGGCTGGACTTCAAATCCAGTTGGGGACGCCAGCGTTCCCGGGCAGGTTCGACTCCTGTGATCTTCCGCCAAAAATTTCTACTCAGATTATTTTATTCTTTATTCAAAAACTTTATATCATAAACTTCGCCCTGTTATTCAGGTAGATACCACGAAATCTTATCTTGTATGTCATTAGGGATATTTTCTAATTTATCAAAAACAATATCGTCCTCACTAATATATTTAATATGCTCTTCAACTAAATCAATATCTTCAGGAGAAAACCCATATCTAAGCAATAAAGTATGAATAGAATTTAATGTTCCATATTTTAGCAACCCCATCATTTTCATGGCATTATTATCTTTAGTCTTTTCATAATAAACGCGGAATGCTCCCATAAACGCATCCGTGAGTGAAAAAGAGATTACAGTATCTAAATAGTCATACGTATCGAATACAATTCGATCATAACTTACATTCTTAGCTTTAATATTGTTGAACATTGAATATGCATTTTCTAAATTAATATCGGGTATTTTACTCGCTGGTTGTATAAATGGAGCATCACCATTTCTATTTTCATCGCGATTAGAAGCATAGCTATATCTAATCCCAACGATTTCCTTAAAAGATTTACCTTGGATAAGGTAAAAGAGTATTGTTATTGCATTATCAAAGACGTTACTCTCTCCTTTCAATAAATCCCTGCCGATATAAGACTCAAAAACAAACTTTAGATTTGAACGAACTATATCTCTTTTTATTTTATTGCGTTCACCTTTGAGAGAGCTACCATCGGCATTTTCAAATATGATATCTAATGCCTCTTTAATGCAAAAAATAACATCCACTCCAGATATTCTATTTATTCTTGAAACTGGAAGATTATAATTTTCATCAAATGAACCATCAAAAATTGAAGAAACAAGCTCATTCATGTCATGAGTGGGATCATCTAAAACATTTTTCAAAATTGAATTCTCACTCATTTTAAATGTTGAAGTTATTCTCTGAGCAAGCAACTCTGGTCTTTTTGTATAAACATAACCATAGTCAAATACATTTTCTTTTGTTAACCTTCCACTTCGTCCTATTAGATTCTTAAATGCTAATCCTCGCTCTTTATCATTATCTGCCTGGATTCGCATGTTCACTAACCAAATAATATCAAACGGCATATTTATACCTTGAGCTAATGTGCTTGTAGCAAAACAGATTTTCGCATAACCACTTCTGATAAAATCCTCAATAAGAAATCTTACTTCCAATGGAACTGAACCATGATGAATCACGACACCAATCTTAAGCAGATCTACTAAAGTTGATTTATGACCGTGGTTATTAGCGCCCAATAACTCTTCAACTTTAGATATAATATTCAGAGCTTTTTTATTAGAGATAGCATTAAAGCGATTTATAAACTTTTCAAAATCCTTTTTGAAATGGCCATTGTATAATGAAGCTTTCGAAACATATACTAGTACTGATTTTGAACCATCAAAGGCAAATTCTTCGAATGAACCATCGAAAGGAACAGCTTTATTAAGTAAATGTCCTTTTTTTATATATGGAGAGAAGTAATAATCTTTCTCATTCGAATGTTTAAAAACAAAAACTTTCCCAACAGTATTATGTGGATAAGCGTGTGAGTAAGACTTGCTGAGATCCAATCCATGTTTTTGCATTTGTGCATTAGGATTTTCAACAAATGGATGGGCAAAAACCAATTTCGCATTTTCAAAACTTGACTTTATTCTTCTTACCAGTGCATCAAATGTAACTCCTCTTTCCTTTTCTTCACAGACTTGTGCTTCATCAAAGAAAAATAAGTCTATTTTTAACTTATTGCGAATTGGGAATAAATCCCTTGCTCTTTCAGGGGTTAAAATAAAAATGCGTCGCAGACCTATTCTGTTGTTGAATATTATGTCAGCAAAAGACGATATCATTATATTTTTTGATTTTCCAAATTTATCTCTGAGATTATTTATATATTCAGCAATTAAAGCCCTCGAAGGAACAATTATAACAACATCTCCTTTCAATTCTTCAATGTAGTCTTTTACAGAGAATGACTTTCCTGCACTTGTTGGTGCGGAAATAGAAACATATTTTTCTTCTTGAATCGCTAACCTTATACTGGCCTGGACAGGCGTTAAGTATTCCTTAAAAAGTCTATGGTTTGTTCTTCCAATTCCTGACAAAATAAATGAAAACAAATCATCTGGTTTAGTATTTTTATAAAACAACCCTAACTCCAAAACTATCCTATCTTCATAGAAAGAAAAATCTTTTTGGTGGAATAATTTATAATAGGTTAACTTTTCTAATAATTTGTTGTCTATTGGACCTTTTGTATGTAGCTGCAGAAGCAAAGATTCAATATTCTCGCTGGGATTTACATCTTCTTTTATCTTCAGAATTGCTGTTTTCATTTACAAATCACCCCCACAAGATATACTATACTGCACTTACTTAAGAGATTTTTTTCCTTCACACTTTCTAAAGCATTTTTGATAATAAGATCATAGTTTTCAGAGTTTATTGAAAATGCAGCAACCACACCGAAACACTCGTTATCTAGGTTGTCACAAACTTCTTCCCCTGCCAATTTTTCCAAATGAAGTACATCTCTTAGATGTTTTTCTACATTTATAAAATCAATAATTTGTGTTAAAGCATCACCATGTGGATTAGAAATACCTGAATACTTTGCCTCACCAAAATTGACCATTTTTTTAGGACAAACCGTATGAAAATCAAATCCTTCATTTTGTTTTTTTTGAGGTTTCCAAAGCTCTGCAATTGGAAGAGAAATATGATTGAAAAGTTTATTTAATGCTCTTGACGCTCCCATTGAAACCATTATCTCACCAAACTCAACGCCGATATCCTTTTCAGATGAAGATTGAGCTTTTATTTTGTTGAATATATCAACTAATAATTTCGAAGTTTCCTCTACAGTATACCTATAACATCTTTGTGTACGAGCATCTAAATCCATCATCCATGATTTATTCAAAACTATTCTCGTTAATTCTTCTGCAATTTTTTTTATAGTTTTTATTCTTATTACACATATTTTCACCATTACTTCAGCGCTGGTTAATTCATCATGGTAACATCCCCAATCAACATCATCTTGTGTTCTAACAATATTTTTATTATTCATATAATTCAGCCCTTATTCTTTGAAACAATGAATAACTGTCTAACTGAAAAAAAATATGATTCTGGAAGAAAGAATTAATTTTTGATTTGATTAATCTACAACGATTAGAGGTAAGTAACAATGCTGTTTAAAAAAACAGCATTCCACCTAAAAGACTTATTCATAACAGTTATAGATGTATACTCTATTGCTTGTTGAGCCTTAATTTACAAGCTTCCTTCACCCACTTACTAAAATTCCCTTTCCCCGCAGCCTTCTCAATCTGCTCCAAAAGCTCATCCTCAAACCGGATGTTCTTCATCGTGCTCTTAGTACGGTCAAAATTTGGTTTCTTTTTCTCTTATATGGTAGGTACCACTTCGGGTAGTTTATCTGCATGTGGTACCTACCACATGGGTTCGGAAATTTGACAACGCCCAGCAGTGTTGGAGCACTAAAGGGCGTCTAACCTCACCAACTATCAAGGAGTTGATTATGGCTGATTCGCATTCTACCCCAGACACCGACCAATCCGGAACTGAGCGTTCGTTAATTGTGGGATATCGCCCGAATGTTTACGACAAATCCACGCCGAAAATCATCCTTTCCGGAAAGTGGCTGCGCGCAGCGGGGTTTGATACCGGACATCAGGTCACGGTAAAGGTCATGAAAGGATGCATCGTTCTGGTGGCGTATAACGAGCAGGAGCAAAGGATTCTGGACGATTACAAACGCACTAAAGCAAAGTTATGCCAGATCGAGAGCACGCTGGCGAGCCTGCAATTATCATAACCGTTCCAGCTGTTATCCAGTTGGCTGCTGAGCATGCAGCCAATATAAAAAATATGGAATGCCAGATTTCTTACATAACATCCAAAAAGCAATCGAACCCAACATGTAATGCTGACTTACAAGTTCAACATTTGATGACATTCATCATTTCAATAAGTTATACTATTTTAATTTATCATTTTTATTATGATGGTAATGAAGCCATAACTCAACGCTATACCTTTTAAACATCTATCCGCGAAACTAATACGTCGCAAAGAGCAATATTCAGTTAACCCCCAAATTTCATTTGCTTTTCTATTTTGAAATGAAAGTCACAATTTAAATCCATAATAAAGAGTAGTTTCCCTCAGTCTATAAAAGGAGATTGAGATGGCTATACCTGTTTACTTATGGCTCGAGGATGATTCAGGCCGTAGGATTAATGGATCTGTCGATATAAAAGATCGCGAAGGTTCGATAGAAGTGATTGAATTTATGCATTCTATAGAACAGCCTATAGATAAATTCTCCGGAAAAATCACAGCAAAACGCATTTGTAGTACCTATGCATTCATGAAAGAGATTGATTCATCATCCTCTTATCTCTACAAAGCCTTGTGCACTGGACAAACACTAAAAAAAGCAGAGTTTATATTTTACAGGATCAACTATAACGGACTTGAAGAGGCTTACTTTAAGACAACTTTAGAAAACGCAAGAGTTGTTCAAATTGAACCTATCATGTTTGACATTAAACACCCGCAAAACGAACACTATACACACCATGAATATGTAGATCTGACATATGAAAAAATCACATGGCACTACATTGATGGAAACATCATTCACTCTGATACCTGGAAAGTGCGCGCTTAAGGAGAAAGTATGTCTTGGGAATATGATGTAAAAGAGCATAAATTTTATCTGGATGGTGTCTACCAATTTGATGCAGATTACGCAGGAGCAAGTGGTTACAAAAACGATCCGTCACAAGAATGTGTAAAAAACAGCGGACCGCTGCCACGAGGTACCTACACTATTGGGTCCCCTCATAATTCAGCCCATACTGGGAAATATACTCTCAGCCTCACGCCCAACTCGACAAATGATATGTGTGGTAGAGACTCATTTAAAATACATGGTAAAAGCAGTTTGCACCCCGACGACTCTTCAGAGGGCTGCATCATTGCTCCCCTGAGTGCCAGAAGGAGTATCTGGAAAAGCAACGATACGGTATTGATTGTCAAATGAAGCATTTATTTTGTTTATTGCCATTACTCGTTGCAGTCAGTTCGCACGTCTCAGCGACGGAAATGACCGGCTTCGCGACCCGATATTACGATGAAGACGGCGGCTCGCTGACGGAAATTTCAACAACGATGCCCCTTACTCCAATCATCACCATCGGTAAGAAAACCGTGCAAATGGAGGTTACTCACCTGTCAGATATCACCAGCACACCAGTCAACAAAGACAGTTCCGCTCGTTGGGTCTGCCTTCATGACAACGATGGCACAAATTACTGGTTCATCTCGGATAACGAAATGGGTGCAGGATTGTTAACTGCGCTAATTATAGCCAAAGATGGCATCCATAACGAGTGTGCTAAAACAACGGAACCTGTCAGAGTCTCGGTCGCTAATGTTCCATTATTAAATGCGACGCATGGCAATTTAGTCGCATTGTTTGGCAAGAAAGAGATCGCCAAAAAGAAAGCGATGCTTTTTTATCAGGAGACGCCAGTACAGAATGGATTCATCCAGAGTAATACGGTCTCTTATTACTTCGATGGCGAAAAAGTGCGTGGCGTAATCATCGGGCAAATTACCAGTAACTAGCTTGCAGACTCCCTCTCCAGAGGGAGAGGGCGTTAAACCTGCCCACCCAACCGCATATGCAGCAACGGAAACGGATTCCCCTGCCCGTCCAGTTCCGAGCGCCCGACCTGCTCAAACCCCATATGGCGATAAAATCCCACGCCCTGCGGATTCTGCTCATTCACATCCACCTCGTTTACGCCAAACTCGGCGATGGCGTATTTCAGCAGCAATTTCCCGACGCCCTTCCCCCGGCTCGCGTCGTCAACAAACAGCATTTCAATGCGGTTTTCATCCACGCCTAAAAAGCCGTGAATAATGCCTGCATCATCGCGAGCGATCACGACTTTGAGGTTAGGCAGATAGGCGTTAAGCAATAGCGGGCGCAGCGCCGCAATATCGCTTTCCTGTAAAAAGTAATGGGTGGTGCGGACGGAAGATTCCCAGATCGCGACCAGACGTTCGAAGTGTGAGGGGAGTGCGGTTTCTATTTTCATGGGGGGATCATTATAGAGCGCGGCGATTAAATCAAGTATCCAGAAGCATGGAGGCAATAAACTGAAGACCTTAAATGAAGTTATAAACTCTCGTACCTGTGAAAGTCGAGTGCGTATCAGGGAAATGGCCCGGAAGTTGGTTCAGGAGACGGGTCAGCAGATAGAGCATGAAAAGCAAGAATCCCCAACAGACAGTGAGAATAAAGAAACCAGCTAATCCTTCATGGCAGTTGTTCGGTTAAACCGAACAACTGAGGAACGGTAAATATTGTAGCGCCCTGTCCCCCCCTCACCCTAACCCTCTCCCTCAGGGAGAGGGAACTGACCGTGCGGTTTTTCATCCCCTACCCTAATCTCCATCACCGCGTACACGCCGTCCTTCGGCACCACCACGGTAACATTTTCCACCGGCACGCCCGCCGCGAGGTGAATATCCTGCAGCTGCTGTAACGACCTAGGGTAAATATCCTCCCAGCCGATACCCCGCAGCACAAAATCAATTTGCGGGCTGCTGGTGAGCATGTTTGACACAATTACCGCCCCGCCGGGCTTGACCAGCCGCAGCGCGCGCTGGAGGAAAATCACCGCGTCGGTATCGTTGAAGTATTCGAAAATCCCCAGCGCGTCGACCAGTTCGGCCTGCTGCTCGCCCAGCTCCAGCAGCAGATCTTCGTTACGCACCAGCGTATGGAGCAGGTTGCGCCTGAGCAGGGTCAGCTGTTCCCCCACTACAATCCCTTCCTGTGCCGCCATGGTTTCAGCCCAGCTGAGCGCCACCGGGTCTTTGTCCACCAGCGTGAGATACACCTGCTGGCCGTCGAGCTTTGCTTCACGCAGCGCCTCCAGCACCGGGATGGCGGCACCGCTCGCGAGGCTGACCCAGTTGTTCTCGCTCTCATTATGAATGTACTTATCCACCAGCGCGGCCAGCACTCTGGCGCGGGAGCGCACGCCAATCGCATCGTTAGCGTGGATAAACCACTGGCGGCTGTCGCTGTCCATTTTCGTGCCGTCGGGCAGGCGGTCTTCCAGCGGGTTTTGCACCACAAACAGCGCCAGCGCGGAGGGCACCAGCCGGGTGCGCCACGCGGTGAGCGCCGGGCGGTTGCGGAAGGCCTGTTCGGAATAGCGGTTCTGGGGAACCAGCACGGCCTGCCCCCCTTCGTCGTATTCCACCCTCGGGGGCCGGAGCGCTGGCTCGGCTTTCAGGGCGCGGTCAAGGGAGGCGATCTCGCGGGCAGCGTCGTCTTTCATCGGCCACTGGTCGCTGACGTCGGGAAATGACGCGCTGAAAATCGTCATATTTTCCGGTGCATCGCCGCGAAAAGGCTGCCAGTTCATGTCGTCTTCCCTCCGTTAGGCTTTTAACGGAAGTCTATCCAGGCGAGCCAGTAATACCCTACGAAGAAAGCACGAAATAGGTGCATCAGTTCTGCGACGTGCGCCATACCCCCGGCGTGCAGCCGTACTCGGTCTGAAAATGACGAATAAAGTGGGCGCAGTCGCTAAACCGCATCCGTCGCGCAATATCCGTAACGCTTTGCTGAGAGTTTTTCAGCAGCCAGCAGGCATAGCGCAGCCTGGCGCTGCGAATAAATTCCCGCGCCGTTTTGCCAAACTCGGCGTGAAACAGGCGGTTAAGCTGGCGCTCGCTCAGCTTAACGTCCTGCGCGAGCCTGGCGGCGTTCAGCGGGTGAGTCAGATACTGTTCGACGATCGTCACCGCCCTGCGCAGCCGTGAATCAGGGATCATGGCGATATTCGCGGGCCGCGGCGTGGCGGCGTCATGCGGAGGAAGGGACAGCCGCCGGGAGGTGGTGGCCGCAATGTCGTCTCCCCCGTGGGCTCGGATAAGCGCCGTTACCAGGGTGAGCGTTGAGATCCCGCCCGGGCAGGTCAGCAAATCGCCTTCGTCGATAAAATCGAGGCCTTGCTCAGCATAAACCTGCGGAAAGCGTTGCGTGAAAACGTCATGGTGATGAGGATGAATCGAGGCGCGGCGCTCGTTCAGTAAGCCTTCCTCCGCCAGAATAAAGCTGCCGGTACCAATACCTATCAGGGGAACGTTGTTGTGATAAGCCTCCGTGAGAAACGCTCTGTCGCCACGGTGCCCCTGGTGAAGGTGCTCCAGGCCTCCACCAATTACCGCAATGTAGTCGAAGTCACCGGGCGGCGCATGGGCGGCCTCCGGCCGCAAGCTGAGCCCTGAGCTGCTCACTACCGGTAAGTCGGGATAAGTGCTTATATGACTGAGTCTAAAGCGTATTTTCTGGCTACGCTTCTGGACGCTGGATGCAATACGTAACGCCTCTATTAATCCTGAATATGCGAAAAGCGAGAAATGGGGCCACAGGAGTAAACCCATATGCAGGGATTTATTCCGTGCAGGCGTCATTCTGACGCTATCATCAATTATATTTTTCATTAACTTGCCGAAGAATAATTACATTATCGCAACATTATTGTTGCTGTTATATTTTCCTAAGATAGGTCCTGGCTGTTAAATCAAGCATAAATGATGGTCGCAAAAACTTAAAAATATTTCTCCTTGTCGCTATCCGTTTTTTGACGTGTGGCACACATAGGTCGGCAGCGTCCCCAGAATAAATAAATAGTTCTCATTCTGCTGTTTCTTAATACGCATATAAATATTCTTATTCGGATAGATAAAAAATAAGGGCTCGTACTTCTCCAGCCAGCTGTCGCTGATGTTGTCGTCCGGAAATTTCATATTGCGTATGGACGTCAGATTATAGACGCTGTCTTTGCGCTCAATCTGAAAGAAAACTTTGCGATTCAGGGTCTTCGTGGGATCGCTTTTCAACCGGCCATTCATGCTGAGTATTCCGCTGTTACCCTCCACGGTGTAATTCAGCCACAGAGAGAGCGTCTCATCACGGTGATGCTGAATAAAGTTCGCCTGACAGGAAAAGGGCTGAATGTAATGGCGATGCCAGAGGTAATACGCCGCCACGACAGCCCCCATCAACAGGCACAGGCAGAGCGCAACAAGCGTTTGACGGTAGCGAACCATACTAGCGATCCTCTATAAAATAATCGGACATACAGCGGTTGGGTTCCGTCATCGGTCTGTCACAGCGAATGACCGACGCGCGAGGCAGCAGGATGTATCCGCTGACGTACACCCAGGGATAGTTCGCGCACTGGTCCTTAAACGGGGCGGCATAGGCCAGGGCTTTATCCCGGTCGCGCTGCGTTTCAATATCGCGAGAAAAATAGAGCTGGCATTCGCCCATCTTCATCGCGAAGCGGTACCCGTCGACGAAATAGCTGTCATGCAGCAGGTTATGGCTGATAACGCTCACGCCAGCCAGCATCAGCAATAGCACCAGCGCGCCCGGCAGCCAGAAGCGGCGCGTCGAGTCGGTCGGGGCGACGGTCTCTTCGCAGACATCCGGAGCAGCACGTTCTTCCTCATCAGCCTGCGGCTGCGTCTCTTTAACGGTGATTTGCGTATCGCTTGCGAGCGTCAGTCCAATCCGCGGGATAGTGACAATCGGATCGGTTTCAAACCCCACTTTCTTCAACCCCTTACGCAGAATAGAAATATTCTGGTAGTAGGTATTAGGCGAAACCAGCATCCCCCGGCGCTGCCAGACAATATCCATGCACTCCTGTTGAGTCACAATACTTCCGACTCTTTCTATTAATAACAACAAACAGCGCCCCGCCGGGGAATTTAATACCACCACCCGGTCAGGATTGTTGAGATCGCGTAATGTGCTGGCCGCTGGATGAAACTCTACCAGGCCATTAATAATGTAATGCTTATGCATAGAATGGGCTAAATACCTCCGGTCAACGCCTGTTGCTCCAGTAGATTCCCTTCACGGTTAACATGCGTATCCCTCGCCTGTGTAAGGATTAATGTGACGGATAAATGCGCAACTGTATATCCTGGCGCCTGGCGAAAATTCTTATTTTTCCTTTCTCTTTATCTGACGGGTCTAAAGTTTTCTTAACCGCTATTTAAAGCCGTCTTGACACTGACAAAACTCGACAAATCCGCCCGTTGAACGGTTTAGCCATCATTGTCTGAATTATTCAGCACCCTTAATTTGTTTTTTTAACAAAAAGGAGAGAGGACGGGCGTTCCCGGCGGGTTTCAAAATTATGCCCCATTCGAAACCTGTCGTCTTAATTAACAATTTCGGCACGGAACTGTTAGTCACCGTCAGTAACAACCCGCGTCGCATGACGTCCCCAGACTATTTCCTTACAAAACATTTATTAAAGCTAACTTTTCAATAAAAACTATCGGTATGATTATTTACAGGCAGATAAGCAAAAGCCGGTTCAGCGAGGAGAAATTGACGCTACACCTAAACCGTACTTAAAACAAATTAAGATTAATTCAGGTTACCTCTTTTACGCCCTGAGTATAGTGGGCTCACACCGTGCAATGCTTAATTGCTTCGAAAATACAGGCATCGTTCTGCCAGACAGACGAGTCTCATTACAATTATAAATCGAGGGAATGACATGGCGAATAAGCTCAACAACACACGTCATTTAAATATCGCGCTATTAGGTGGAGATCACTTTGCGCGCCAGGGGATCGCCGCGTTATTAAAAAATATTGTCCCGGCTATGCAGATTACGGCATCGATCGATAATTACGCGGAGATCGAAACGATACTCGCGGCCGCACCGGTAGACGTGATTTTTTTATCCGGCATGGAGAAATATCACGCGGGATATGACTGCCTGAAATATATCAGGAAGATGAAAGTCCTTTATCCCGACGTACTTATTTGCATGTATTCCGCACCGGCAAATTCCTGGCTGTGGATACGCGGTGAAATAGACGCCTATCTCTCGCTGCAGGACCCGCTTTATCACTGGCGAGCCAGCGTATTAAAAATGGTCGATAGCCGTTATCGCCCAATAAAAAAACCCACGGCGTTATCGCTGACGCCGGGTGAATGGAGGGTATTGAAGGAACTGCGAAAGGGTCTGGATATGCGTTACATCGCCGAAACAGAGCAGCTTTCTTACCGTCGTGTCAGCGCGTTAAAAAGCTCAGCGATAAGAAAACTCGGGCTCAGGAACAAGACAGATTTGCTGGTCTTTTTAACCAGTTAGACCTGCTGCTTTCAGAGCAAATCTCGACATAACACCATAATGGAATCAGGACAATGAAAGCTCAATTCAATAATAAAACGCTGCTCGCGATCGCTATTGCGGCATTACTGCCAGCGGGCACGGCTCTGGCTGCCGGCACCAGCGGCGGCACGGTGAACTTTAGCGGCAAAGTGGTGACTTCCGCCTGCGCCATCAGCGCAGGAAGCGCCAACATTGACGTGGATATGGGTGAAGTGCGTACCGCAACGCTGGCGACCGCCGGCAGCGAAGCCAGCACGGCAAAAGCGTTTGCCATCACCCTGGAAGATTGCGAAATCGCCGATACCTCAGCCTCTACGGATGAGAACCCGATTGCCGCCACAACCGTGGCCGTCACCTTCACCGGCACGCCGGACACTTCCGATGTTAATAGCTTGTCCGTCGGGGCAAACGGCAGCGCCAACTCTGCGCAAAACGTGGCTATTCGCCTTTATGACGAGCAGGGCAACGTGGTTAAGCTGGGTGAACCCGCTTCGGCCATCCCTCTGCGTAAGGGTGCCAACACCCTGAACTTCAGCGCGAAATATTACTCGCCGAAGGGCGGCGCCACTGCGGGTGATGCCAGCGCCGTCGCAACCTACACAGTGACCTATTCGTAACCTTCAGGCCCGGTCTGCGAGCCGGGCCTGTCTTAGCTTTCAGGAGAAGCACTATGCGCGTAAACACATGGATTTGCCTGGCGGGCGCGTTATGTTCCTCCGCCGTCTATGCCGGCGGCGTGGGACTGGGCGCAACGCGATTGGTCTACTCCAGCGCCACCAGCCAGGCCATGATGCAGGTGAGAAACACCCATCCCGACGCCACGTTCCTGATCCAGTCATGGATGGAGAATGAGAAAGGCGAACGTACCAACGACTTCGCGATCACGCCGCCGCTGTACGTCATAAAACCGGCCAGCGAAAGCGCGGTGAAAATCATGTTTAACGGCAAAGCCCTGCCAGCGGATCGGGAGACGCTCTACTGGATGACGGTCAAAGCCATCCCCCAGCAGGCGAAAAGCGGCGCCGGGAATACGCTGCAGTTTGCATCGGCTAACCGCATCAAGGTCTTTTATCGCCCGGAGGGACTCAGTGAGACCCCGCGAGAGGCGTGGAAAAAACTGGCCGGTGCCTACCGTGCCGGAAAAGTGACGCTCAGTAACCCAACGCCGTACTACCTCACCACCATCAACGTGAAAATTGACGGTATGCCGGTGCAGCCGGTGATGGTGCCCCCGAAAGGCAGCGTGACGCTGGCTGAACGCTTCAGCCACGCGAGCAGCATGAGCTATCAAACCATTAACGATTACGGGGCATGGACCCCCGCCACGCGCGCGTCGTTATCCCAGTAATAAAAACAGTAAGGCGTGACCACGTGAAAATAAAAATCCTGTGCGCCACGGTGATCTCCCTGGTGATTCGGCAAGCCGTGGCTGCTGAAAGCGAGCTGCAATTTAATCCCGCGTTCCTCAACGGCGAGAGCGCAAACAGCGCCGATCTCGCCTGGGTCAACGCCGGGAGCGCGTTGCCGCCGGGTGATTACAATCTCAACGTGTATATCAATACGAATTATGCGTTCACGGGAAACGTCACGTTCCGCCTTGCTGAAGACAGCACGGGTGAAGCGCTGCCCTGCCTCACGCCTGAACAATTCGCCGCGCTGGGCATCGATAGCCATCAGGCGAAGGGCGGAGCGCTGCCGCTGGCGCAGCGCTGCATTTTCTTAACGAAGGCGTTTGCGGATACGCAGTTTGACCTGGACCAGAAGACGCTCACCCTGAGCTTCACCGTACCGCAGAGTGCGATGCGCAATTTGCCGCGCGGGTACGTCAGCCCGGAAAGCTGGGAGGCGGGCATTCCTGCCGCGTGGCTGAATTACGTGGTCAATGGCTCGAACAATGAGTATCGCGGCGAGACGCGCACGCGGGAACAGCAGCTGTTTGCGAGCCTCAACAGCGGCGTCAACCTGGGCGCGTGGCGGCTGCGTGATTTCACCACATGGACCAAAGACAGCAATGAGCTTACCCACGTGCAGACCTGGCTGCAGCGCGATATTCACGCCCTGCGCGCGCAGGTGTATGCCGGGGAAACGTACACCTCGGCGCAGGTGTTCGACTCCGTGGGCCTGCGCGGTATCGCCCTGAAAACCGATGACAACATGCTGCCCGCCAGCCTCAGCGGCTATGCGCCTGAAGTCCGGGGCATCGCGCGCAGCAACGCCACCGTGACGGTTCGCCAGAACGGCAATATCATCTATCAAACCTCCGTTCCACCAGGGGCGTTTGTGCTGAAAGATCTCTACCCGACCTCCTCGGGAGGCGATCTGGCGGTCACCATTCAGGAGAACGACGGCAGCAAAAAGCAATACACGCTTCCCTTTGCCAGCGTGCCGAACCTGGTGCGTAACGGACAGGTGAAATATGCCCTCGGCGCCGGGAAGTACCGTCCAACGGGCAATCAGGATGCGCCCTCTTTCGCGCAGGGCGAGCTGTTCTACGGCTGGCAATACGGCCTGACGTTTTACGGCGGGGCGCAGTTTGCCGATCGCTACAACGGCCTGGCCTTTGGGTTTGGGCAAAACCTCGGCCGCTTTGGCGCCTACTCCATCGACCTGACCCACGCCCGCAGCCAGCTGGCGGACGATCGGCACTATACCGGTGATTCGGTGCGCCTGCGCTACAGCAAGCTGCTGAACGACATTGGCACGCGGGTTAACTTCTTCTCGCTGCGCTACTCCACGAAAGGGTTTTATACCCTCAGCGACACCACGTACAAAGGCATGTCGGGCGGATCGCCAAAGCAGACGGTGGAAGACGATGGCACCGTCACCACCCAATACGACAACGTGTACAACCTGCGCATGTCGCGCAAGGCAAAAAACCAGCTGCTGCTGTCGCAGCCGATGGGACAATACGGCTCGCTGTCACTGTCGTGGGATCAGCAGACCTACTGGAACACGTCAAATACCACGCAAAGCCTGCAGTTTGCGTGGAACGCCACGTTTCGCAACGTGTCGCTTGGCGTCAGCGTCCAGCGAAGCTCGAGCCTGTATGACGACAAGAAAGATAACATCCTGTCGATGTCGATTTCGGTCCCGCTGGGCAACCCGACGCTGTCGACCCGCGCGCGCTTTACCACGACCCATGCGGACTCCACCGGCACCACCACCAGCACGGGCGTGAGCGGCTACCTGCCGGGTGAGGAGAATCTGTTCTACAGCGTCAACCAGCGCTACAGCTCCCGACAGCACTATGGCGGCGATGCCACCCTGCAGTACGAAGGCGCGTGGGGAGACTACAACCTGGGCTACAGCTACGCCAGCGACTCCCGCAACCTCAGCTACGGCATCAGCGGCGACGCGGTAGTGCATGAAGATGGCCTGACGCTGAGCCAGCCGCTCGGGAACACCAACATTCTGGTAAAAGCGCCGGGAGCCAGCAACGTCGCCGTGCTTAACCATAAGGGCATCAAAACGGACAGCCGGGGCTACGCGGTGATCCCGTACGCCACGCCGTATCGCGTCAACCAGGTCGCGCTGGACGTGACGACCGCCGGCAATGACGTGGAGCTGGAAAACGCCATCGCCAACAAAACGCCTACCGACGGTGCCCTGGTTCGCGCCACCTTCATCACGCACCAGGGGGCTAAAGCGATGTTTATCGTGCGTCACGGCAACGACGTGCTCCCCTTCGGCACGCTGGTCTCGCTCGATGATGACAAAACCAGCGGCATCGTCGGCGATGGCGGCAGCCTGTATCTCTCCGGTTTGTCAGAGAAGGGCACGCTGAACGCCGTGTGGGGCCGCGGCAGCCGCCAGCGCTGCGCCATTACCTACGCCTTAAACAAGCAGAACTATAACGCCCGCACCGGTCTCTATTCTCAGGAGGTGGTATGTCAGTAACGTTCCGGATCGGCTGCATCGCACTGCTGGTTTTCGCTCTCCCCGTTCGCGGGTATGACGTGCTGGTCTCCGTCACCGGCAATGTGATTGGCAATACCTGCGTGGTTGCAGAGGGCTCTGAGGTGCAAAACGTGCCGCTGGGCACCATTGGCATCAAGCAGTTCAACCGCGCCGGAGCCGTCAGCAATATCAAAACGCCCTTTACGCTCAGGCTTGAAGCGTGCGGGCCAACCTTTGCTGGCGTAAAAATTCGCTTCAGCGGAACGCCGGATGATGCCAACCCGCAGCTGCTGAAGATTGCCGACGGTGGCGCTACCGGCGTGGCGGTGCAGATCCTCGATAAAGAGAGCGTACTCATTCCCCTGAACACACAAACCGCCGCGTACGGAATGGCGGGGGATGACAGCGTACAGATGACCTTTTACGCGCAGCTGGTAGCCACCGGCGCACCCGTGAGCGCTGGCGATGTGTCAGCCTTCGCCACATGGACAACGGAGTATCTATGATGCGTTTATTATTTCTTCTCGGCGGATTACTTTTCTGCGCCAGCGTGCAGGCTCTGGACTGGAAATCGGACATTACGCTCTCCCCTCAGCCGATGACCTACAGCGGGCCGGCGGATTCCGTGGTGCCGGGCAGCATTATCGGCTCGACCTGGAGCGCCACCGCCAGCGTGCAGCAGGTGTTCTGGTGCGGGATTGTTTTTACCTGCAACAAAGGCACGCTGCAGCCCAGCAGCAGCGCCATCACGAGCGGTGCGACGGTCACCGTCGACGGGGTGAACTACACCGTTTTTGAGACCGGCGTACCGGGCGTGGGGTATATCATCGGGCTGAAGGATTTTAAGGGAACAAAATACATTCCCCTGCAAACCGGTATCACGCAAAGCTACCCGGCAGAGGGCACCAGTGGGTTTGCCCAGGATCTGGGCTGGTCTGCAAAGGTCACCTTTATTAAAACCGGTGCCGCCCTGAAATCCGGCGTCTATAACATCCCGACCATCAACGCCGCGGTGCTCACCGCCTATAACAACGAAACGAAAACGGCGCAGGTGATTATCAGCCCGACCAGCATCACGGTAACCGCCAGCGGATGTACGGTTGGCAGCAAAAACGCCAGCGTGGCGCTGGGCACCATCGATATGCGTACCCTGCCCACGGTGGGAAGCACGTCGCCATCGGGAACGTTTACCGTTGGCCTGACCTGCGACGCGAACGTGGCGGTTCACGCGGTGATGACCGATCAGACCACGCCGTCGAACACCTCGTCGGTGGTGACCCTGACCGGAGACTCAACGGCGTCCGGCGTTGGGGTGCAGTTTTTCTACAACGGCAGCGGGCCGCTGACGATGGGGCCGGACAGCTCGGCCGCGGGCACGACCGGCCAGTTCTTTATCCAGAGCACCACGGCGGCGCAGACGCTCACGTTACCGTTCCAGGCGCAGTACATCAGAACCGGTGAACTGGTCCCCGGCTCGGCCAACGCGCTGGCCAGCATTACGTTTTCCTACCAGTAGGGGCTACTGCTTCACCCACACCAGCTGGTCAACCCGGAAGCCCAGACTGCGCGCGGTGTTCAGGTAATCCTGCTTCACCGCATCCGGAATGGTTGGCGTGCGCGACAGGATCCACAGGTAATCGCGGTTCGGGCCGCTGACCAGGGCGTACTGGTACTTATCGTCCAGCCTGATCACGTTGTAGCCGCCGTAGAACGGGCCGAAGAAGGAGACCTTCAGCGCGGCGGTGGTCGGCTCGCCGGTGAAGTACGCTTTCCCTTCGCTCTCATTCCACTTGTTCTTCACCGGATCGTAGCCCCGGTTAAGCACGCTGATCCCGCCGTCGCTGCGCTTGCCGTAGGTCGCCGTCACCTGCTCCAGCCCGCGTTCGAAGCGGTTTTCCAGACGGGCGACTTCGTACCATTTGCCGAGATAGCGGCTGGCTTCGAAGTTGGTAATAGGCTGCACGCCTTTCGGCGGCGTGGGGGATTTACAGGCGACCAGCGTCAAAGCAATCGCAACACCGGTCACAACAGGCCATAGCTTCATGAGAATTCCTTTCATTTGCACGGTTGGATGTTAAGTGTAGTGCACCGTTTCGGCGCTTCATCCCCTTCGGGAAAATTCGTAGTATATTGAGAGTATTCCTCCACTCTGGACACGGACATGGCTTACTCCATCGGCGAATTCGCCAGACTCAGCGGCATCACCGCCACCACCCTGCGGGCGTGGCAGCGTCGCTACGGTTTACTCAAGCCACAGCGCACGGAGGGCGGCCATCGCCAGTACAGCGATGAGGACGTCCAGCAGGCGCTAAAAATTCTCGACTGGGTCAAAAAAGGCGTCCCGATCGGCCAGGTCAAACCTCTGCTGGAGCGCCCGACGCCGGGTCGGACCAACAACTGGCAAACCCTGCAGCAGAACATGCTGCAACGCCTGCAGGACGGCAAGGTCGAGTCCCTGCGCCAGATGATTTACGACGCCGGACGCGAATACCCCAGGCCGGAGCTGGTCGCGAACGTGCTGCGCCCGCTGCGCAGCCAGGTCTCGGCCAACGTCGCCGCCGCCATGACCCTGCGTGCGATCCTCGACGGCATCATCATCGCCTACACCTCGTTTTGCCTCGAAGGCGATAAAAAAGCGCCGGGCGATAACATTCTGCTCAGCGGCTGGCACCTGAACGACCCGTGCGAGATCTGGCTCGAAGCCTTAACGCGCACCGGGCAGGGCCACCGAATCGACATCCTGCCGGTTCCGCCTGACGCGCTGGCACCGGAAATTTTCCCGGAGCGCAAATGGCTTCTGGTCATCAGCGGCAAACTCACCGCCGGGCGGAAAAAACAGGTGGAGCAGTGGCAGCAGCAGGTATCGCTTGAAGTGATTATCCTCTGATAATTTTCTCCTGCGGGAATCTTCACGAAAAGTTGAATATTTTCCCGCGCCGCAGATGCTAACGTTTTCCTGTGACGAATAACTCAACAGGAAAACACCATGAAAAAAACTGCCCCTCTGCTGATCCTGGCCTCGATGGCCTTTGCCCCTGCCGCCTTTAGCGCCCCTGCCGGCACGCTGAGCGTCCATATTCTCGACCAGCAAACCGGGATGCCGCCATCGGACGTGACCGTTACGCTGGAGAAACAGCAGCAGGACAAATGGACCCCGATTGCCAACGGCAAAACCGACCACGACGGCCGCATCAAATCGCTCTATCCGCAGGATCAGGACATGCAGCCTGGCGTGTATAAAGTGACCTTCAAAACCGCAGAGTACTTCCACGGCAAAAAGCTGGACTCCTTCTTCCCGGAGATCCCGGTGCTGTTTACCGTGACCCGCACCAACGAGAAGCTGCACATCCCGCTTCTGCTGAGCCAGTACGGTTACTCTACCTACAAGGGTAGTTAAGACCCGTTGATTTTAAAGGAATAAAAAAAATAGTTCCTCTAATACTTGGACAAATTAGTCATGTTGTGTAAGTTTTAATTATATGAACGGGAGGACTACACCATGACAACGAAACCTGTGCTCGGTATTAGCGGATGTTTGACCGGATCCGCCGTTCGCTTTGACGGCGGACACAAGCGTATGGGCTTCGTCATGGATGAGCTGGCCCAGTGGGTGAATTTCAGGCCCGTCTGCCCGGAAATGGCTATCGGTCTGCCGACGCCTCGCCCGGCCATACGCCTGACGCTGACGGACAGCGGCGAAACGCAGCTCCGTTTCAGCAAACCGCCTCATGATGACCTCACGCAGAAAATGGCCGAGTTCACGGCGGACTATCTGCCAAAAATCGGCGATCTGTCGGGATTTATCGTCTGTGCAAAATCCCCAAGCTGCGGCCTGGAACGCGTGCGGCTGTACGATGAAAACGGCAACCGGGGCCGCAAGGAGGGCGTCGGGCTGTTCACCGCCGCCCTTCTTGAAACCTGGCCGTGGCTGCCCGTCGAGGAAGACGGTCGGCTGCACGACCCGGTGCTGCGGGAAAACTTTATCGAGCGGGTATTTGCCCTGCACGAGCTAAACACGCTGCGCGCTAAAGGTCTCACGCGACGTGGGCTGCTGGATTTCCACAGCCGCTATAAATTGCAGCTGCTGGCGCACCATCAGGCGGGCTACCGTGAAATCGGCCCGTTCGTTGCCTCGCTGCACGAGTGGGAAGACCTGGACGCCTTCTTCGTGGCGTACCGGGAAAAACTAATGACCATCCTGAAAAAACCCGCCTCGCGGAAGAATCACACCAACGTGCTGATGCATATCCAGGGGTATTTCCGTAACCAGCTGAACACCCGCCAGCGCGGCGAGCTGCGCGACGTGATCCTGCACTATCGCAACGGACAGTTGCCTATTCTCGCCCCGATCACGCTGCTGAAGCACTACCTGGCCGAATACCCCGACCGGTATCTGATGACGCAAAACTACTTTGATCCCTATCCTGATGATTTGGGTCTGCGTCTGGCAGTCAAGTGATCATAAAAATGCGAAGGCCCCATTGACCCGTAGAGGCCCAAAGCAGTACCCCGTTTAGACGACATCCTCACTGTCGTCTCTTTTTTGCATTTCACCTCAAAGACTGTGATTATATACAGGCTTATTCTGCGAAAGGGGCCTGCCTGTGATCAACACCCTGCACATTCAAAACTACCGCTCCATCCGCGACATGTCGCTGGAGCTGGAGCAGCTCAACATCGTCTTCGGGCCGAACGGCACCGGGAAATCCAATATTTACAAGGCGATACACCTGATGCACAGCGCCGCCCAGGGGCAGTTTTCCCAGGCGCTGGCGAACGAGGGCGGCATTCTGAAGGTGTTCTGGGCAGGCAAAACCCGTAGCGACCAGCTACGACGGATGAATCTGGCCGTGGAAACAGAGTCCTACGAATACGAGCTGCAGGTCGGGTTTGTGGAGAAGCTGCCCTATCCCTCGCAGTTTCAGCTCGATCCGGTGATCAAAGAGGAGTCCATCTGGCTGAGCGGCCAGCACCGTCGGCCTTCATCACAGCTGATGAAGCGTAAGAACCAGGCGGTGTTTCTCAACAACGTGCATCACGAGAAAGTGACCCACAGCGGCACGCTGTACGAGAACGAATCGGTGTTCGGACAGCTCGGCGAACCGCATCTTTATCCGGAAGTGTCGCAGATGCGTGAGTCCCTGCGTAACTGGCGCTTTTATCATGAGTTTTCTGTATCAATTGGCTCGGCGATGCGCGCCCCGCAGGTCGGCTTCCGCTCCCCGGTGCTGGCCAGCGACGGCGCCAACCTGGCGGCCGCGTTTCAGACCATCGTCGAGATCGGCGACGAGCTGCTGCTGATGCGCATCCTTGACCAGGCCTTCCCCGGCTGCGTGTTTTACAGCGACAACACCGGCGGACGTTTTCGCATGATGATGCAGCGCGAGGGGCTGAGCAGGCCGCTGGAACCGGCGGAGTTCTCCGACGGCACCCTGCGCTTTCTGTGCCTGGCGGTAGCGCTGTTAAGCCCGCGCCCACCGGCGTTTATCGCGTTGAACGAACCGGAAAACAGCCTGCACCCGCAGATGCTGCCCGCGCTGGCGAGCTTAATTGCCGAGGCCAGCCGCTACTCGCAGATCTGGCTCACCAGCCACTCGCCGGAGCTGGCAAAGTTGATTGAGAAGCAGAGGTCGTTTTCGCTGTATCAGCTATCGATGGTTGAGGGGGAGACGCGGGTGGAGAGGCTGGGGTAAGCCGCATTCTCTTCCTTTGAAGCCCAATAAAATGAAATCTTCATTTTTTCTCTTTCACCTGCAGGGACTGCCCCCCTCCAATGATGAACCCTGCGCCTACAGAGATTTTGAGCGCAGTAATCAAGTCGCTCCACTTGAAATCAAAATCATTAAGGAAGAGATACGAGGCCGCTGCAATTAGCAGACGGCCTGCAGCCATAGTGATAAAGAGGCCTGACATCCAGAGTAATACCAGTAACAGGAAAAGTTTTATTCGAGGATTAATCATCATTTCTATAACTACCACAATCGCTTTCGTGATATTGATATTTCGTTTGGCAGTACGTCGAGATTGAGGCTCTCTCTATCCACATTTGCTTCAACGTATCATTCCAATAAAGAAACCCAGATACCCGGCCCGACTTAACCATAAAAAGGGGCTAGTGAGGCTGGACAACCTGAGACTGGTCAATTCTCTCATGGGTGCAAGCCCATCATTTTTGATAACGACATTTTTTGCGCAATAGCGACAGTGCATAATTAGAAACAAAATCCCGGCGATCACGAGACCAAAATAGCTTTCTCGACTCCCCCAAAAATGTGCGCTTAATTTTAAATAAGTTAATCCCCATACGCTTAGTAAAAAGACAATAAACGAACATGCTGCGATATTCATGTCTCGCTTACTGCCCAGCCCAAAAAAGAGCGCATCAAAGAAAAACATAGAGGTAAAAGGTGACTGGACGCTTCTTCCCGTCACTTTACTAAAGCGAAGAAACACGGCCGTTCCAACTGCAAAAGCGAAAAGTGCAATTCCTAATAATACATAAATCATTTCATGAGTCCTTTTTGCCACCTCATTCAATGTACCTATCTGTTCTTCGACAGGTAAGAAATTATATTATCGGCATCAGGTTTGTTTGGTTGAGACTTAGTACTCAACACATTTTCTTCTGCCGCTATATGCTCTCCTGTATCAGGCTCCTCACCCTGCTTAGTATCATTAGAACAGCAAGTACGCCCAAAGGTGCATTGGGTCACGCCATCGTCTGGTTGGCATCATTCATCGCATCACCGGTATTGTTGCCAGCAACCGAGAGTGGAGAGGCTGGGGTAGTACAATCTCTTCCTACCCAACTTACCGGGGTGGGTCTTCGGATCGGTTCTTTTCCTTTGCCATAACGCACTGTATTCCTCCAATGAGGATCCCACCACTAATGGCAAGGGTAGTAGCTTCAACAAGATCACTGATTGGAAAATCAAATTGTCCGATGAAAAAGAAGCTGACCAGGGCAATCAACAAACGTCCAAATAAAAGCGTGGCAAATATTCCTGCTATCCAAACAGCGGCCAGTAACAAGAATAATTTTACCCTTGTAGTAATCATTATTTTTCCTCTGCCTGAAGGCGGCAAACTGGTGAAGGACTATAACCACTAGCTTCTGTAGGTTCCTGAATGCTCAAATTTCTTAACCTTTCGTTATTACAGAACTTTCACGCTAGTTCTGCAGACGAAACGTCTTTCGCCACTCCGCCGGACTGACCCCAAAACGCGCCTTAAACTGCTGTCGCCAGGTGACGGCGGAATTAAACCCCACCAGCTCGGCCACGCGCTCAATCGGCATATTTCCGGCTTCAAGCAGGATCTGGCTGCGCCGCAGGCGTTCGGCGGTCAGCCAGTCGGCGACGCTCATCCCCGTGGCTTTAATAAAATGGCGGGTCAGGGTGCGGCGGCTCATCGAAACCACCTCTGCCAGCGAGTCCAGGCTATGCGGTTCGGTGATGTGCTGCTGAAGATAATCGATCAGACAGTTAATACGTCCGTCGCGGGTATCTTTGGGTACCGGCTGGGCGATGAACTGCGCCTGCCCGCCTTCGCGGTAGGGCGGAACAATCATCCGACGGGCAATCTGGTTGGCAACCACGCTGCCAAAGCGCTGGCGAATGATATACAGGCAGCAGTCCAGCGCAGCCGCCGTTCCAGCAGAGGTGATGATATTGCCGTCATCCACGTAAAGGGCATTAATATCCAGCTGAACGTACGGGAAAAGCGACTGGAACTGATGCTCGAACTCCCAGTGGGTGGCCGCACGTTTGCCGTCGAGGAGCCCCGCCCAGGCCAGCACAAACGACCCCAGACACAGCCCGACGATTTCCGCGCCGTTGTCTCTCGCCTGCACCAGGCTGTCGAGCAGCGTCTGGGGCGGTCGTTCAAGGACGTGCTGCCAGTAGGGAACGACAACAATATCGGCCTGGCCAATGGCGGTGTAATCCTGCGTGGCGTTGAGGGCAAATCCGTCTTTTGAGGTGAGAAAACCCGGCGTTTCGGCGCAGATCGTCACGTTAAAGCGCTTTTCGCCGGAGACCGAATCGCCAAACAGAATGCAGGGAACGGAGTAGTGGAACGGGCTGAACCCGTCTACCGCGACAATCGCGACGTTGATTAGCGACATCTGTCTCTCCTTTCCCTTTAACGCACTCAGAATATAACGGTTTCGCCATCCTGGGGAATGCTCACCGCGTCACTCACCTGATTGGCTTCAACGTACTCACGCAGCGCGCTGCGGGTCAACAGGCAGTGGTTAATCGCCTCCATATGGATCGCCACAATGTTTGCCTGCGGCAGCAGGAAATGAACGTTGAGCACATCCTCCTGCCCCATAATAATGGGCCCAAAACCAATGACGTGGGCATAGCCCGCGTTCAGCACCACCACGTCCGGCTGGTGCTTTTGCAGGTCGGCCGCCACTTCGTCACGCCAGATGGTATCCCCGGCAAGATAAAGCGTCTTCTCATCGGGATGACGCAGCACCACGCCGCAGGCCTCGCCCAGCCGCTCCGCCAGCTCCGGCACGGCGTAAGCGCGATCGGTGCCGTGCTGCCCGCCGTGGGTTTTCGTAATCTGAATATCGCCGAAGAAGGTCGCGTCGGTCATGACCGTCAGGTTGCTGAATCCCTGGCTTCGCAGCAGCGCGGCGTCACGATCGTTTTGCACGTAGATCGGTTTGTCTTTGGCGATCAGCTCCGCCGCGGTGCGATCCCAGTGATCGTCATGGGTATGGGTGACGATCACCGCGTCAGCATCCAGCAGCGTGTTGACGTCAACGGGGAGTTCGACAGTCGGGTTACGGCGTTCGGCATACGCCGTACCGGGAAAGCCCGGATAAGCCCCCTTCGGGGCCAGCATCGGGTCGATTAAAAGACGTTTACCGGCGTAGGTAATCAGCTGGGTGGCGTTGCGAATGTGGGTAATGTTCATTGGGCTATCCTCCGGTTGGTGTGATAAGGAGGATAGCCAGCCGTCACAATTGACGCTGTGGGTTAAAGGGCGATTACCGATGGAATCGGGCCAAGTTAAGCAACCCGTTTTCCGTCAGATCGTTTACCAGCCCGGCACCGCCCCGCCGTTAAAGATCGTCTCCGCCGCTTTCGCTACCTCAGGCGATTGATACGACTGGATAAATTCCTTCACGTTCTCCGCGTCTTTGTTGTCTTCGCGCGTCACCACAATGTTCACGTACGGCGAGTTTTTATCCTCAATAAAGACGCTGTCATGCACCGGCGACAGCCCTGTTTGCTGAATATAGGTAGTGCTGATGATGGCGACATCCACTTTCGGGTCGTCCAGCACGCGCGGCAGCTGTGCCCCTTCCAGCTCCATAATTTTCAGTTGTTTAGGGTTGGCGGTAATATCCAGCGCCGTGGGCAGCAGCCCGGTGTCCGGCTTCAGGGTAATGAGCTTCTCCTTTTGCAGCAGCAACAGCGCGCGGCCAAGGTTGGTCGGGTCGTTTGGAATGGCAATGGTCGCCCCGTCCTTCAGGTCAGAGACGGATTTGATTTTGCGGGAATAGCCGGCCATCGGAAAAACAAAGGTGTTCGCCACGGCCACCAGCTTGTAGTTATGCGCCTTGTTATCCTCAGCGAGGAACGGGCGATGCTGGAAGACGTTAGCATCCAGTTCCCCCTGGTTGGTGGCATCGTTGGGCAACAGCGAGCCGCTGAAACCCACCAGCTCCACGTCCAGGCCATATTTCTCTTTTGCCACCTTTTTGGCAACTTCCGCTACGTCCTGTTCAGCGCCGTTGATGACGCCCACTTTAATGTGTTTGGCATCGCTGCCACTTTGATCGCACCCTGCCAGCAGCAGGCCAGCAAGTACCAGAGCACCCAATCGACGTTTCACAAGACAGTTCCTTTTGCTAAATGTTGTAGTGACTATATCGACAACGAGGCGGTGAAATAAAAACCGAAAAAGAATCAATAAGAAGGATAAGTTATATGCGGGTATTGCCGGGTGGAGCTGCGCTTACCCGGCCAACAGATTCCGAGCTTAAAGCGCTTTCGCCAGATAATGCCGCTGCATGCCCTCATACGGGTAATCCTGTAGCGACATCTGCAGCCGGTACCCCTGTTTTTCATAGAACGGGCGCGCCTGGAAGCTGGCGGTATCGACCAGCGCGTGCTTGCAGCCTTTGCGTCTGGCTTCCTCTTCGGCCGCTTTGATAAGCTGACTGCCCACGCCGGATCCGCGCACGGCATCGCTCACCCAGAGAAAGTCGATATTCAGCCAGTCGCCTTTACGCACCCCAATTAGCCCGCCGAGCATGACGCCTTTATCGTCCCGCACGTAAACGCCAATATCCCCGCTGAAGGTGGATAGATCCAGAAACTGCGCATTGTAGGCTCTCAGGCCCGTGAGTAACTCTTCTTTTTCCTGCGCCGTAACCGCACGAGTAATGCTCAGCTGCATATTTTTATCTCCTTGTTATCTGTGCCGCTTCACTATCTCACACAGATCTCCTGGAGAAAATTCATACTTTCGGCTGGCGTCGCTACACTGAATGTAACGATATATTTCATGGGAAGCATGTGACTTCTAAAAGGGGGTTGTTGATGAAAGCTGCGCACCTGGTCTGCCTGCTGGTTTGTCTGCTCTTCGCCGCGTTTGTCCATGCTCAGGAAAAGGATGACCCCGCGAAAGAGGCGCAAATAAAGCAGCAGGTCCTTAAAGATATTAAGAAAACCTGTACGCCACAGAAAAAGCAGAGCGATAAAGCCTGGCAGGAGATGATTTTGTCGTCCGAGGCCAATCAGCTGCTGATCAAAAATGCCATCACCGCCGTTAAGCGCGACAACCTGGATGCCTACTGGGGGGCGATTGGTCAAGTGGATTGTATGGAAGATTATTGAGTTCCCGCCGGGTGGCGCTGCGCTTACCCGGCCTGGAAAACATTTTTAACGCTTCCGCATGTCCGGAATAATCAAATCCCCGCGCAGAACATAGGACCCGAGCATCTGCGTTTTCTCCGTCAGCCAGCTCACAATCCGCGCCGCCATCGCGTCCATGGAATATTCAATCGCCGGGATCACCGGAATACCCGGCAGGTGCAGCGATCCGGCCAGGCTAAAGACCATGATGTCGTCCGGCACCGATTTGTTAAACGCCTGCAGCTGCGGGATCACCCGCTGGGCTTCCTGCTCATCCGCCACCAGCAGCGCGTTGAAGTTCAGCGTGCTGGCGTTATTAAGCAGCTCCTGTAGCGCAACGGACGAGGAGGTCGCGTCCATAAAGACCAGGCTGCGATTAAAGGGCAGGAAATTTTTCTCCAGCGCGTGCTTGTAGCCGAGCAGCACCTGATCGGCAAAACCGCTGCCGTGCGGATGGATCAGCGCAATCTGGCGACGCCCCTGGCTGGTGAGGTAGTTACAGGCGGTCTCGGCGGCAAAGGCGTGATCGAACTGGATGCTGTTGGAATTATCAGTCTCCATGCAGTCCACCAGAATGACGTTTTCCATTTCCACGTCCAGCGGGAAACGGGCGCCAATCACCAGGATGTCATCGCACAGCCCGCAGGAGAGTTCTTCAAGGGCGTGCATCACTTCCGCTTTGCTGTGCGCGAAGCGCAGCAGGAGATGTTTTTGATGCTGGCTGAGCTGTTTTTCCAGCGCGTAGAGATAACCGGTGGTCTGGTTAATGTTTTCCTGCGCGCAAATCACCCCGATACAGCCCGTCGACTGGCTCAGCAGCGACTGGGCAATCACGTTAGGCCGGTAATTCAGCTCATCCACCGCTTTTAATACGGCCTGACGGCTGGCTTCCTTAACGCCACGCGACCCGCTCAACACTCGCGATACCGTGGCTTTAGACACCCCGGCAAGACGTGATACATCATTGATTGTCGACATCTCTTTCCCCTGGCAGGCTTACCTCGCGCCTGCAAATTCCATGACCGCTTCGGCTCACATTATAGCCAGAACGGAGTATATCCGTTTCCGTTTTCCATGGAAACCGATTTTCCGTTTCCACTCAAAATGATCTCAAAACAGCCAAATTATGTGATGCACATCCGGTTAATTAGCCTCATAAGTAAGGGATCTTGATGGGTATCACACTTCTGTCTTTTATGAATGGAAACCGGTTTCCGTATAATGTCCAATCATCCTCGCAATAACTTTTTACATTTAGAGGATGGTTGTCGATGTTCAAGATTATGCTGTGCTGCTCTGCCGGGATGTCCACCAGCCTGCTGGTCAGCAAAATGGTCGATGTCGCGAAAGAACGTGGTTTGCCGGTGAAGATCGATGCGTACGGTGTTTCCGAATTTGATACGCAGTTTCCGCAATACCAGGTTGTCCTTCTCGGACCGCAAGTGAAATACATGTTACAGACACTCTCAGACAAGGCGGCTACGAAAGGCATTCCGGTGCAGCCCATCGATATGATGGACTACGGTATGCAGCGTGGCGATAAAGTACTGGACTATGCTCTGTCGCTCATCGAAGCGGCACACTAAAAGGTGTTCACATGAGTTCGTTATATCAATCCATGGTCGCGGTGATTGAGCAGTCAATTACCCCGCTGGCCGCGAAGCTGGGTCAGCAAAAGTATGTGATTGCCATCCGCGACGGCTTTACTGCCGCGCTGCCGTTTATGATCATCGGCTCGTTTATGCTGGTGTTCATCTTCCCGCCGTTCTCGGCGGATACCACTAACAGCTTCGCCCGCGGCTGGCTGGATTTTTCCCAGACCTATCGCGAGCAGCTGATGCTGCCGTTTAACCTCAGCATGGGCGTGATGACCTTCTTCATCTCGGTGGGGATTGGGGCAAGCCTGGGGCGTCAGTTCAACCTCGACCCGGTGATGTCCGGCCTGCTGGCCTTTATGGCCTTCCTGCTGGTCGCCGCGCCGTATGCCGACGGCAAGATCTCGACCCAGTATCTCTCCGGCCAGGGCATCTTCACCGCGCTGATCACCGCCATTTACGCTACCCGCGTCTACGCGTGGCTGAAGCAGAACAACGTGACCATTCGCCTGCCGAAGGAAGTCCCAACCGGTGTGGCGCGCTCGTTTGAGATCCTGATCCCGGTGATGGTGGTGATCGGTACGCTGCACCCGCTGAACCTGTTCATCGAAGCGCAGACCGGAATGGTCATCCCGCAGGCGATCATGCACCTGCTGGAGCCGCTGGTGTCCGCGTCTGACTCCCTGCCCGCGATTCTGCTCTCCGTACTGCTGTGCCAGATCTTCTGGTTCGCCGGTATTCACGGCTCGCTGATTGTCACCGGCATCATGAACCCGTTCTGGATGGCGAACCTATCCGCAAACCAGGCGGCGCTGGCGGCCGGCGCGGCGCTGCCGCACGTTTATCTTCAGGGCTTCTGGGATCACTACCTGCTGATTGGCGGCGTAGGCTCCACCCTGCCGCTGGCGTTCCTGCTGCTGCGCAGCCGCGTTACCCACCTGCGTACCATCGGCAAAATGGGCGTGGTGCCGAGCTTCTTTAACATCAACGAACCGATCCTGTTCGGCGCGCCGATCATCATGAACCCGATGCTGTTTATCCCGTTCGTGTTCGTTCCGCTGGTTAACGCCTGCCTGGCGTACGCGGCAACCAAACTCGGCTGGCTGGCGCAGGTTGTGTCGTTAACCCCGTGGACCACCCCTGCACCGATTGGCGCTTCGTGGGCAGCAAACTGGGCGCTGAGCCCGGTGGTGATGTGCCTGGTCTGTATGGTGATGTCCGCGCTGATGTACCTGCCGTTCCTGCGCGCCTATGAGCGTACGCTCATCAAAAACGAAGAGCAGAAGGCCCAGGCAACCGTCGGCGCCGCCGAGACCGCCAGCAATTAAGTCAAAGAGGAAGAGTCATGAAATACGCATTTCCCGATAACTTCTGGTGGGGCAGCGCAAGCTCCGCTCTCCAGACCGAAGGGGCAAGAGAGGGCGAAACCACATGGGATTACTGGTTTGCCCGCGAGCCGAACCGTTTTCACAACGGCGTGGGGCCGCAGCAGACCTCCACGTTCTATCAGCACTGGAAAACGGACATTCAGCTGTTAAAGCAGCTGAACCACAACAGCTTTCGCACCTCGATTAGCTGGGCGCGCCTGATCCCCGACGGTATCGGTGAAGTGAACCCGGAAGCGGTCGATTTTTACAATCAGGTCATTGATGAGCTGAATGAACAGGGCATCACGCCGTTTATGACCCTGTTCCATTTCGACATGCCGATGGCGATGCAGGAGATCGGCGGCTGGGAAAACCGCGACGTGGTGGACGCCTACGCCCGCTATGCGCAGATTTGCTTTGAGCTGTTCGGCGATCGCGTGCTGCACTGGTTTACCTTCAACGAGCCGATCGTGCCGGTGGAAGGCGGTTATCTGTACGACTTCCACTACCCCAACGTGGTGGATTTTCGTCGGGCGGCAACCGTGGCGTATCACACCGTGCTGGCCCATGCGAAAGCGGTGCAGGCCTACCGCGCCGGGCATTACGCGGGGGAGATTGGCATCGTGCTGAACCTGACGCCGTCGTACCCGCGCTCGCAGAACCCGGCGGACGTGAAGGCGGCGCACATCGCGGACCTGATGTTTAACCGCAGCTTCCTCGACCCGGTCCTGCGCGGCGAATACCCGGCGGACCTGGTCGCGCTGCTGAAATCCTGCGATCAATTCCCCGCCTGTAAACCGGAAGACGGTTTCCTGATTGCGGAAGGGAAAATCGACCTGCTCGGCGTGAACTACTATCAGCCGCGTCGCGTGAAGTGTCGCGACACCGCGGTGAACCCGCAGGCGCCGTTTATGCCGGAGTGGTTCTTTGATAGCTACGAGATGCCGGGCCGCAAGATGAACCCGTACCGCGGCTGGGAAATCTACGAGCCGGGTATTTACGATATTCTGGTCAACCTGCGCGACAATTACGGCAACCCTCGCTGCTTTATTTCTGAAAACGGCATGGGCGTCGAAAACGAGCAGCGCTTTATTGAAAATGGCCAGATTAACGATCGGTACCGCATCGAGTTTATCTCCGAACATTTAGCCTGGCTGCATAAGGGTATTAGCGAAGGGTGCAATTGTCTTGGCTATCATATGTGGACGTTTATTGATAACTGGTCGTGGTGCAACGCGTATAAAAATCGCTACGGATTTATCCAGCTCGATTTAGAGACGCAGAAACGCACCATTAAGAAAAGCGGAGAGTGGTTTGCCGCCACCGCGTTAAATAATAGTTTTGATAAAGAGTAATGATGATGATCGCATTAGAAGAAGCCGTAATGGAAATTATCGTCAATGCCGGACAGTCCCGCAGCCTGTGCTTTGAAGCACTGCACGCGGCGCGCCAGGGCAACATTGACGAAGCCAAAAGCCTGCTGCGCGAAGCTGACGGCTACGCGCGCCAGGCGCACAAGATGCAGACCAAACTGATCGAGCAGGATGCGGGCGAAGGCCGCCAGCCGATGACGTTAATTATGGTGCACGCGCAGGATCATTTAATGAATTCCTTATTAGCGCGTGAATTATCCGAAGAAATTATTCATTTATATCAGAGATAGTCCATGGCGAAATAATTACTGTAATACCTCTGTACCCTAAATAGAGATCCACTTGTTCTGATGATAGCGACATACTCTGTCAGATCGGAGCGGGATGGTTATTGTCTGAATAAAATTAAACTATATTGAGATAACCATGAATACGATTAAAAAACTTCCATTAACCATGGCGGTTATCGCCGCGCTTTGCCCAATTTCCGTGCTCGCGCAGGAATTCACCCAGGAGCAAATCGACGCCATTGTGGCAAAAGCGGTGGATAAAGCCCTCGCCGAACGTCAGGCTAAAATGGATGCGGCGGTCGCGAAAAAAGCGGACGTGGTGACCGAGCCGCAAAGCGCGGCGCAATCTCCGGATATGGCGATCCCGTTCGGGATTAAATTTACCGGCTATGCCCGCTACGGCGCGCACTTCCAGGCCGCCGATCAAAAATACGTGGCGGTGGACGGCTCGTACAACGGCGCGTCGGCCATTGGTCGTCTGGGCAACGAAGGCAACGGCGGGGAATTCCAGCTCTCCAAGGCCTTTAAGGGTGAAAACGGCGCCATCTGGGACGTTAACGTGATGATCGACCACTGGGGCGACGAAGTTAACCTGAAAAAAGCCTACGCGGGGGTGACCAACATTATGGCCTCCAACCCGAACGCCTATTTCTGGGCCGGTCGTGACTTCCACCAGCGTCCACAGCAGGGCATCAACGATTACTTCTGGATGAACCACGACGGCCAGGGCGCCGGGGTGAAGAACTTCGACATCGGCGGCGTGCAGTTCGACGTGGCCGCCGTCGCGGCGGTGGAATCCTGTAGCCCGGAAGTGATGGAAGACGAAGCCAACCCGTCGCGCATCACCTGTACCGGCGGGTCAGGCACGGGCGACAAAGGCAACTACGCCGCAACCTCAAAAATCCACGGCATGAAGCTCGGCCCGATCGACATGGAGCTGTACGCTAACTACGGCTTTGACTCCAAAGCGGTGGAGAGCGACGAGCGTCTGAACGCCTGGCAGGGCGGCGTGGTGCTTAGCCACACCAACGACAGTGGCGTGAACAAGGTGATTGCCCGCTACTCCGATAACGCGGACAACAGCGTGTTCAACAAAACCGAGGATCTGACCACGGTCTACGCCAGCTTCGAAGGGCTGTACAAATTCACCCAGGCCACGCAGGTGGAGTACATCCTCGCCTTCCACGACTACGACAACAGCCGCGATAAGACCGACAACCGCAAGAACTACAACGCCATCGTGCGTCCGATGCACTGGTGGAACGACGTTCACTCCACCTGGCTGGAAGCAGGCTGGCAGCACGTTGACTACGATAACGGCGGCGACAACAAGGGCTGGAAGCTGACCCTGTCGCAGAATATGTCTATCGCCATGGGGCCGGAGTTCCGCCCGATGCTGCGCTTCTACGTGACCGGCGGCAAAGTGGATAACGAACGCACCGCGCGCGTGAACAACACCAAAGACGAAACCCTCGACGACTTCAACGTCGGCGCGATGTGGGAGGCGTGGTTCTAAGCAAGGTAGAAGCAAAACGGCAACGAGAGTTGCCGTTTTTAGTGTTTGCTCCCTCTCCCCGTGGGAGAGGGAGCCCCAGTAATTTTTTTACCGAAAGCGACGAATGTTTCTTCAGGAAAATGAATGACGTACAGCGACGCCCTGGTCCGGCTGTAAATCGCTGAGGCGTTTCCTGCAGGCCGGGGCGAGGCGCATG
>OGYT01000125.1_pt1 | contig 55541 bp, 51 predicted proteins | sample 1576631 | NCBI WGS metagenome assembly OGYT01 (sample SAMEA3541588, study PRJEB24748) | human gut metagenome | biome: human gut; feature: human-associated habitat; material: faeces | place: China | collected 2012
TATCATTATAGGTTTCCTTGTCACCCATATACGGCTCGATACTTTATATACTTTTCCACCCAAAGAAGATATTTCATTATCTAAAGAAGTTTTTTCATATCCATCTATAACAAAATCAAATTGAATTTTATTTCTGTCTATATTGCGATAATAGTTCATAATAACGGCTTCTACACCGCCGCCACATACAAAACCTATAATCTGCAATACCCTTATCGGTTTTTGTACACTCATTTTTAATCTACTTTCTATTAAAAATCACAATATCATCATCATTAATATATTTACCTGACTGAACCTCAATTATTACCAGCGGTATTTTCCCCGGATTTTCCAATTTATGCTTTACTCCCATTGGAATATATGTACTCTGATTTTCGGTAAATATACTTTCTTTATCATTAACCGTTATCTTGCCTGTACCGCTTATTACAGTCCAATGCTCACTGCGGTGATAGTGCATCTGCATAGTCAGACTTTCGCCCGGGTTCATCTCTACCTTACGTACTCTGTAATCTTTTCCTTCTGTAAGTAATGTATATTTGCCCCAGCTACGGTACATGGTTACATTTTCTTTTGCTTCTTTTCTGTTTTCTTTTTTTAGCTTCGTTACTACATCTTTTACTTTTTGCGATTGACCTTTTTTCGTAACGAGCAGTACATCTGGTGTATCGACAATCATGAGATTATCTAAATCAATCCCTGCAATCAGTCTTTCTTCACCGATTATCATGGTATCTGTACAGTTTTCGGTCAAAGTGTCGCCGATAAAAGCGTTGTTATTTTCATCGGATAAAACTTCTGCTATGGCATCAAAACTGCCGATATCGTTCCAGTAGATATCCTGCATAGGCATCATCATCATTTTCTGAGATTTTTCTGCTACAGCATAGTCAATGGAAATATTAGGCATTTGCGAGAAATTATTTTTCGTATATTCATATCCATGATTAATTATTTCCATTATTTCCGGCGTGAATTTGGTAAATTCATTCTGCATTGTTTTTATGCTGAACATAAACATTCCGCTGTTCCAGAAATAATTACCGGCTTTAACATATTTTTCCGCTGTTTTAAAATCCGGCTTTTCCTTAAAGGAAATAACTTTTACTGCTGTGTTTTCTTTATCTTTTGCTGCTTCTATGTAGCCGTAGCCTGTTTCCGGTTTTGTCGGCTTAATGCCTAGTGTTACTATATTTCCCTGTTTTGCCGTATTTTCTGCCTGCTTAATTAATCTTTGAAAATCATCTACAGGCTTAATCAAATGGTCGGAAGGGCTGATAAATAATACTTCATCTTCTGTGCATTTTAATTTATCCTTGCAGTAAACCTGCGCCAGTGCGATTGCTGGTGCAGTATTTCTGCCTGTCGGTTCCATTATGATATGCGCTTTTTCGGCATTAATGGATTTTAATTCTGCTTTTACATGAAAAATATATTTTTCATTCGTTACAACAATAATATCTTCAGCTTTAACTAAACCGAGAAATCTTTCTGCCGTCTGTGCAAGCAGCGATTTATCGCCGATTACGTGTAAAAACTGCTTCGGATAACATTCACGCGATAAAGGAAACAGCCTTGTTCCGCCGCCTCCGGCAAGTATTACAATTTTCACTATTAATACGCTCCTTTTTCTGCAAATACGGCTTTTAATGTCTGCCAAAGTATCATAATATCAAGCCATACAGACCAGTTTCTCACATACCAGCTGTCCATCTGCACTCTTTCTTCGTAACTTACATCACTTCTACCGCTGCACTGCCAGATACCGGCAATTCCCGGTTTTACCATTAAATAATCGTCAATATGACTGCCGTATCTCTTCATTTCTTCTTTAATTATCGGACGCGGCCCGACAAGGCTCATCTCGCCTTTTAATACATTGAAAATCTGCGGCAGTTCATCAAGACTTGTTCTGCGCAAAAATGCACCGGATTTTGTAATGCGCGGATCGTTTTTTAATTTAAAGTCTCTTTCCCATTCGGCTCTCGCCTGCGGATCGTTTTTTAATAGTTCTTCCAGTTTTTCTTTGGCATCTACACACATAGAGCGAAATTTATAACACGGAAATTCTTTTCCGTCTTTTCCCACTCGCATATGTTTGAAAATAATCGGTCCTGGAGAATCTTTGTAAATCCATATTGCAATACACAGTAAAATCGGCGAAATACAGATAGTGCCTACCACGGTTAAAACCATGTCAAATATATATTTGAGTATTTTATTGCGTTTTAATGCCAGATTGTTTTTTACAGTCATTAACAATATATTTTCCATAGGCAGTTTATTTATTTCCAAATTGGCTATAGGTATATTGGATAAATTCGGTGTGAAGATTATATTTTTAACAAGCGGCTGAATATCCGTTACGACTTTTGCCATTTTGTCCATATTTACCGACGAAATTATTATTGTTTTTACTTTTGTTTTTTCAATGAAGTTCTTAGTCTTTTCAATATCGCTGTCATAACTGTCGGCAAAATTACCGCTTATTACACCCAATACTCTGACACCGAAACAATTATTATGTTTTAAATACTGTATAAGTGTTTTTGTCTGTTCATTTGCACCAATAAATAAAACAGGTTCTTTTAAAATATTTAATTTATTGCATATCGCTATGATAATCTGATTTACAACACAGATTAAAATAAATGACACGATAAACAGCATGATGACAAACATTCTCGATAAATCATTTATACTGTGAATTAAATACAAAATGAATATTGCTGCTACCGTGGCGTAAAACACGGCGCAGAAAATATTCTTCACCGTTTCAAAATACGGTATCATGCGTTTATGCGCTCCTGCTTTAAACAGGAAAAAAATAAATACAGCAGGTATCCAAAAATAGAAATACATCTTCGGTATAACGAGATTAAATTTATCTTCCAAAATAAAATTTGTCAGTTCCCAGACAAGTTTTTCAGACAGAATAATCGCTATATAATCTCCTATTACCGTAATAACAGGAATTATATAATGCGCAATATAATCCGATTTAACCGCTTGTTCCTGTAAAAATCTGGCATTCATCAAATTTCACTCCCACTGCATTTACTTCTCCTTAAAATTTATAAACTATAACGTTTATTATATACATATAAGATATATCCACATGAAATCATTACACCAAGAACTAAACCAATTGCCGCAACAACTTTTTTTACTGGTTTTGCCGGCATATCTTCTCTTGGCAGATTTGCTTCGTCAATCACTTGAATATCCATATATTCCTGTGCTTCCTGTACTCTCGTATTTTCATATGTTTTTACCAGATTAGTATATACTTCCGTAGTAATACTCTGTTCTCTGGCAAGTCTTACATATTCCACGCTATCGGCAGATAATGTATTAAGACTTTGTTCCACTTCCGCCTGTTTTGCCGTAATAGCTTCAAGTGAAGCATTATCTACAGCAATAGCCGTTTCCGTATTTACTTTACTTTTTAGCAAATCTCCTTGAACCGGACTCAAAGATACACTTTGCGAATTTAAAGCATTACTTATTTCATTGCTCAACGACTGATTTAATTCATCAAGTTCCCTACGACAACGGATTACATCAGGATGTTCTTCTGTAAAACGCTGCTCTAATCCCACAAGTTCTACTCGCTTATTGACAATTGCCGTTCGTATATTTCTTATCGCATCATCTTCCGCTACATTAGTATCAGCAAGAGCCGCATTCTGCTCAGAAAGCTGGGCATTTACATTGGCAAGTTTTGCCGTATTGGCTTCAATACTGGCTCTTGTCTGCGCTACAGCCGTATCATAGTTATTTAACTGATTAATTAATAATTTATCTTGATCGGAAGGTGAATAAATACCTTTTTCCTGTTGATAAGCGGCAAGTTTATTTTCCGCCGTTTCCATTTCCTCTTTGGCAATAGTTACACGGTCATTCAAAAATTTAAGCATAATAGAATTATCTTCTTTATTCAGATTATTCATCAACACTAAGAAGTTATCCACTACTGACTGAGAAACCATTTGCGCTTCTTCCGGTGTTTTACCATAACCCGAAATAGCAATTAAATCCGTATTTTTAGTATTAACGATTTCCAAATATTTCTTTATGAAATCATCTAATTTCATCTTTTCTTTATCTTCTTCGTCTAAATCTACTTTAGCAATAATCGGTTCCACTACTACACGTGATTTCATCATTTCTATATATGACTCTGGTGTTCCCGTACTATTTACACCCGCATTTATTCCTAAACTTCCCGCTAATGCAGCATATCCTGATAAAGTAGAATTCTGCCCTTTTATTCTCACCAGACTGGTTGATTCATATGTTTTCGGCAGTACAAAAGCAAGTATCGTAGCAATTACAGTACAAATTACTATAATCGGGATTATTACTTTTTTCTTTTCTTTTGCTATTGCAAATAATTTCCTTAAATCAATACTCTCTTCATTATTTGTATTATTAATATCCACGCTGTCTCCTCCTTAATCCGTAATTGCTTTATAAGTATTGTAAACATTAAGAAGCGGCAATATATCCTGATGGAAGTCGATTTTGTTGGATTTTGGAATAAAAATAATGTCACCGTCTTCCAAAGCAAAATTCTGTGTTATATCATGTTTTTCTATATAATCCTTAATATTGGCTTCTTTTACGTACATAGTTCCGTCAATTATACGGAGAACTTGCGCTTTCTTTATGCGTCCATATGTAGTAACCCAGCCAGCTTTGGATATGGCATTCGTTACATTCATATCATCAGAAGAAAGTTCCACTGTTCCCGGATTATTTACCTCCCCCAAAACCTGCACTTTTCTCGGTCCGTAGGAATTAACCATTACCGACATATCCGGTATCTTCAAATACTTGCTGAATTTATCCGTAAGTACCTGTTTAGCTTCTTCCAATGTAAGACCTGCAAGTTTTACCGAACCGGCATACGGTAGATTGACGTAGCCGTCAGTTCCTATCATTATATTATCCAGTCCCTGTGCATCGCGAAAACCGATTATACGCACGGAAATCGTATCGTATTTATATAAACGGTAATGTTCGTTATAATCCGATATTGATTTTATAGCCGCTGGTTTAAATACAGCTGTATCAGATTTTTCCATTATCACTGGAACAGTACTCAAAGCTGTATAATCCTCCGTTTCTGTAGCTGCAAAGGCAGTAGTGGATAACAGAGATATCAAGACTGCTGTTGCTGCTGTTTTCTTATAATTCTTATACATAAATTAACCTCCATATTATTTATAAAATCCTCTACCTCCCTCATTTTATTTTGAGTGAAGTATATATTATTTACTTCTCCTTTTAATAAAAAGGAACTTTTTTAAGTTTATTCTATACACATAACTATCATTCGTCAAGTTTTAAATTTAAAGCCCGCTTCATCCCAATCAGACTGTACCTGTTAGTATCGATATATGTACTGTAAAGAAAATCTCCGGCAAAACAATCTGCCGGAGATTTTTATTTTATGCCTTCATCAGGAATTTATAAATATAACCCATGGCACACAGTAAAACAATTAAGCCTGCACCGAAACCTGCAATACCGCTGTCTGCTATACCGGCTACCAGATAACCGATAAATGAACAGGAAGCTACCACTATTACATACGGTATCTGCGTATTAACATGGTCAAGATGGTGGCATTGCGCACCAGCGGAAGCGAGTATCGTCGTATCTGAAATCGGTGATACATGGTCGCCGCCGACAGCACCGGCCAAAACAGCAGCTACTGTAACAACTAAAAGGTTCGGGTCATTCGGCACAACAGCAAGAGCAATCGGAATTAAAATACCGAATGTTCCCCAGGATGTACCGGTAGCAAAACCGAGACCCAATGCTACTATAAAGAAAATTGCCGGCATAAACATGCCTACTGTAGCATTGTTGCTGACAATACCGCCTACATAACCGCCGATGTTGAGATATTCTTCACCGCATACGCCGGATAAGCTCCAGGCAAGACACAAGATGAAAATCGCCGGCGTCATAGCTCTGAAGCCCTGATTGAAACATTCACAGAATTTGCCGAAACGAAGCACGCCGCGCGGTACATAAAGCAGAAAAATAAATACAAGCGCAATAAACGAACCGATTACAAGACCTCTCGCCGATTCGCAGTTGGCAAAGGCATCAGACACGGATGCGCCTTCCAGAATACCGCCTGTATAGAGCATACCGAAGATACAGCCGCCAATCAATACGATAAGCGGAAGCAGTAAATCGAAAATTTTACCGTTGCCGACTATGCTCATGCCGTCATCTTCTTTATATTCATCCGGAATAACGAGTTTACCGCCGCTTTTGCGTTCCAATGCCGCCATTGTGGCAAAATCCTTGCCTGTAAAAATTAAAAACAACATGAAAAAGATTGTGAACCATGCATATAAATTAACCGGAATTGTCTGTAAAAACAATGCAAATCCGTCAATATCACTGCTTTCCGGAAGAGAAGAGCTTACCGCCGCCGCCCAGCTGGAAACAGGAGCAATTATACAAATCGGTGCTGCTGTCGCATCGATAATATACGCAAGTTTGGCTCTTGTTACATTGAATTTATCCGTGACAGGACGCATTACCGTACCTACTGTTAAACAGTTGAAATAATCATCAATAAAAATAACTACACCTAAAAGTGCCGTAACGAGCAGAGAACTGCGTTTTCCCTTAATTACATGTGCCGCCCATTCACCGTAAGCTCTGGAAGCGCCGGAGCGGGCAATCGCTGCTACAACAATACCCAATAAGACCAAAAATACGAGGATGTAAACATTTCCTCCGACACTATTTGCCATAATTGAAAATAATGTATCAATCGAAGCCAATAGGTCAAAACCCGTGAACATCATTGCACCGACAAAAATACCGACTATAAGCGACATATACACTTCTTTTGTGATTAAGGCAAGTGCAATCGTTATTATCGGAGGTACCAATGACCATACCGTTTCTACCATGAAAAATACAATCCTTTCTTTTCTTTTTTTGAAAATAACAGATTTATTATACCACCTATATATAATGAAGAAAACTAAAAAATGCACCCGGATTATCCTGAGTGCATTTTTTTATTTATTTATCCAGTTTTTCCACAATACCCTGAATGAGTTTTACATGCGGTACAAGTGTTTTAAGTTCCAGATGTTCATTCGGGCTGTGAATGTCTATATTGTTCGGTCCTATGGATATCATATCCAAATGCGGATTTTTCGCATAGAAATGACTGCATTCAAGACCGGCATGGATAGCTTTTGCCTGCATATCATAGCCATTTTGTTCTTTAAATGTATTAAGTGCCACTTCTTTAAGCACGCTGCCTGGATTTGCTGGCCATCCCGGTGCCGGTTCTGCTAAAACAACACGTACTCCGCAGCGTTTGCCGAGCTGTTTATAAATATTGGTGATTTCCTCTACCAGAATATCCACGGAGCTGCGCGGGAAAGCATAAATTATTACATGATTTTCACGTGTTACGACAGGACCGATATTGGCGGAAAGCTCCACTAAATCCTTTTCCGTCTGCGACATTTTAAGTACGCCCGTCATGCTCAGATTAATGAAATCCACTACACTGCGCATATCATCATCGGACATGACTTTTTGCGGAAGCTCGCACGGCTTGCAGATTACTTCAAAAGTTTTTTCCGTATGACCGTATGCCTCTTTCAAATACTTATTGATTTTTGCTACAACGACATTGAATACTTTAACGTCGGAAAGCGGTGTCGTAAATACAAATGTGGCTTCGGACGGAATTACGTTTCTGGCTTTATAGCTGTTGAAGCTTGCCAGTTCCATTTCCGTTTTTCTGCCGATAAACGATATAGCCTGAGCCGCCACTTTTACAGCATTGGCATAACCGCTGTTGATAGCTTCGCCTGAATGACCGCCATGCAGACCTTTTATCGTGAATTCATAAGCAAAGCGATGTTCCGGCTTATGCCATTTGACGCGACGTTCTGCATCAATATTAACACTGCCTGCACTGGATATTGTGAGTACATCGAAATCTTCCGAGTCGCAATTTATTAAATATTTTGCATCTGCCAAATATTTATCATCAAGTGCTTTAGCTCCACTCATGCCCTGTTCTTCATCCACCGTGAAAATCGCACGGATAGGACCATGCTGAAAATCCTGCTGCAGTAAAAACATTATTGCGGATACGCCGATACCGTCATCAGCTCCAAGACTTGTGCCGTCGGCACGCAGATATTCACCGTCATTGATAATTTTTATCGGGCTTGTTACAGGATTGTAAATAACGCCTTCTTTTGCCACGCAAACCATATCCATATGACCCTGAAGAATTACGCGCGGCCAGTTTTCACAGCCCGGTGCAGCTTTTTTATCGATGATTAGATTATGTTTTTCATCCTGAACGACATCACAACCGAATGATAAAGCACGCTGTTTCAAAAAATCACTTATCTGTTTTTCACAGTTGGACGGACGGGGAATAGCCGCCATATTGGCAAATTCCGCCAGAACGCCATCCATTATTTCTTTATCTGTCATTTTCTTCACCCCTGTATCTTATTCTACCTCTTATTATATCAATGCTTTTTACTACTTGCAAAGAAAACAGGCAAAAAAAGAAGGCTACCTTATAAATAAGATAGCCGTTCTGTTTATAATGATAATTTCCTCAGGGGAAGTGAGGGAAATTACATCATGCTGTTTTAAGCTTCATCATCGGTAATAGCTTTATCACCCATGGTACCGGTGCGGATACGCATGGCGTTTTCCACATCATAGACGAATATTTTGCCGTCGCCGATATGTCCGGTCTGCAAGGCTTTACGAGCCGTTTCCAGAACTTTATCCACTGGAACTTCGCATACTACCGTTTCTATCTTCACTTTCGGTACAAGATTTACAGCATACTGGCGGCCGCGGTAGACTTCCGTCTGGCCTTTTTGCAGGCCGCAGCCGTATACCTGACTAACTGTCATTCCCTGTACGCCTATAGCGTTTAAAGCTTCTTTTAAGTCCTCCAGCTTATTGGCACGGGTTATAATTTCTATTTTGGTAATTTTACGCATTGCTAATGCCCCTTTCTCTTTTTACTACTACTAAATCTTAACACAGTTACATTTATTTTGCATTAACCGGTTTTGTTACATCAACAGTAGCAAAAGATTCTACACTAGCAGAGAGCATTGAATCAGCCGTTATAATAGACTGATTGTACGCGCGTTCGCCGTGTTCCACAATATCGATACCGGAAATTTCTTCATCTTCATTAGCACGCATTGGCGTGATAAGATTAACGATTTTAAATAAAATATATGAACCGACAATTGCCAGTGCATATGCTACTACGATAGAAATAAGCTGGGCAATGAGCGTATCGGCACTGCCATAAAATAAACCGTCGGCACCGGCCGGATTAATTTCCGTACTGCACCATAAACCAGTAGCAACAGCACCCCATGTACCGCCAATTCCGTGTACGCCGAAAGCATCAAGAGAGTCATCATAACCGAATTTCTGTTTAAGAACAGCTACTGCAAAGTAGCAGACAATCCCACCGACAAGACCGATAATTACAGCCGGCATAGGAGCGACAAACCCTGCTGCCGGAGTTATAGCAACAAGACCGGCAACGCAGCCGGAGGCAGCTCCCAAAATAGTCGGTTTGCCGTGATGTATCCATTCGCATACTACCCAAGATACAGTTGCCATGGCAGCTGCCGCCTGTGTCGTAACGAAAGCGTTAGCCGCAAGTCCGTTAGCACCGAGCGCAGAACCGGCATTGAAACCAAACCAGCCGAACCATAAGAGTGCGGCACCTAAAACGGTCATCGGCAGATGATGCGGCAGCATCGGTACTTTGCCATAACCGCGTCTTTTGCCGAGAAGAATACAGATTGTAAGACCGGAAACACCGGAGAGAATATGAATTACAAGACCGCCGGCAAAATCGAGTGCGCCGAGTTCGGCAAGAAAACCGCCGCCCCAAACCCAATGAGCCATCGGATTATAAATGAAGATTGCCCATAACAAAATGAACAGTACAAACGCACTAAATCTTATACGTTCAGCAAATGCGCCTGTAATAAGTGCCGGAGTGATAACGGCAAACATGCACTGAAATGCTACGAAAGCAAGTTCCGGAATTGTGCCGCCTTCTATTACCTGCAGTCCTACACCGGCCAAACCGATTTTATCAAGACTGCCGATAAAACCGCCGATATCACTGCCAAACGTCATGGCATAACCTAAAATGACCCATTCCACAGAAATCATCGCAACAATGAAGAAACTGTGCATAATCGTACTGAGCACGTTTTTGCTTCTGACCATACCGCCATAGAAAAACGCCAGTCCCGGAGTCATTAAAAATACAAGTGCTGCACTGATTAGCACCCAGGCAGTATCACCCGTATCAAGTGCCGTTTCACCATCGGCTGCAAAAGCGACGGATGCCGTCAGAGCCAGACACATAGCACTCATGGTTAAAATAGACCATAGCTTTTTCATCAATATACACCCTTTCTTCTTTGGCGCAGAATAAGGAAAATCGTATAATAATAACAAAAAAAGCGTCTTGTCGAAAAATATACTCCATTGTATATTCTTCAACAAGACGCCTTTGTCTTATTCTGCATTATTTTCTTTGTCAACAGTTATTTTATTTGTGTTTTCCTGTTGATGTTTTATATTATATGATTAGACATTTTATTTGTCAATGATAAATTAAAAAGTTTTTTGTATACATGAAAGCAGCCGAAAAAGTCTTATCCTGTAAAGATTAAAACGAATAAAACCCAAAATACATATTTTACAAATTAACATTGCTTCGTTCTATGTACATTATCGCTTTATCATGATAAAATATTATTTATCTGTTGTGCTGGTTGGTTTAAAGAAATGCCTTAATTCGTAGTCCGCTTAAAATATTTCCTTTAAAGAAAAAAATGCGGAATATAGTTTCAGCACGACTGGCGACTTATCGTGTCCACAGCTCAAGTTTCAGTTCTTGTTAAATACCTGAAGACACGAGCCAAATTCCAAACGTTTCGAGCCTTTATACCGGCTGGATTTATAAAAAAGCCCCGAAAACTCGCTCAATACAGCGATAGCGAAACGTTAAAAGAAAAGGTTTTTCTTTTCAGTTCGGTTTTCTTTTGACCTTTCAAAAGAAAACCGAACGTAAAATAAAAATTTATTTTTAGGAGGAGTTTTATGACAGACAGTATAGCTATTATTATTGCCTTTTTGTTATACTTATTATTCATGATGGCAATAGGTGTTTATTTCTATTATCGCACTCATAATATGTCAGATTACATCTTAGGCGGACGCAAACTCGGTGCATGGGTTACTTCCATGAGTGCTGAAGCTTCGGATATGAGCGGATGGATGCTCATGGGTCTGCCGGGTTTTGCCTATCTTGCAGGACTTAATGCCGGCTGGATTGCCGTAGGATTGGCACTCGGTACTTGGGCAAACTGGCAGTTCATTGCGCGCCGTCTGCGCAAATACACTGAACTTGCCAGCAATTCGCTGACCTTACCCGACTTTTTGCAAAACCGCTATCATGATAAAAGCCCGCTTATCCGTGTGGTAATGGCAATTTTCATTCTGATTTTCTTCATCATTTACACTTCATCCGGTTTTGTTGCCGGCGGTAAATTATTTACCACTATTTTCGGCATTCCGTATGAATATGCACTATGCCTTGGTGCTTTCGTTATCGTTTTTTATACCTTTGTCGGCGGTTTCCTCGCTGTATGCTGGACAGATTTTATTCAAGGCGTGATGATGTTTTTCGCTATTTTAGTCGTTCCGATAGCGGCCGCTTTCAGTCTGGGAGGATTTTCCGAAACGTATACGGCTATTTCTATCGCCCATATGGATTTCTTCAATCCATTTTTAAAACCGGACGGCAGTTTCATGTCAGCTCTTGAACTCATTTCCCTTTTGGCATGGGGGCTCGGTTATTTCGGCCAACCGCATATTCTTGTCCGTTTCATGGCGATACATTCTTCCAATGAATTGAAAAAAGCTACCCGCATCGCTATGACCTGGGTTGTAATCTCGCTTGCCTGTGCCGTACTTGTCGGCATGGTCGGCAGTGTATATTTAACTACACCGCTCACCGGCACAAATTCCGAAACTGTATTTCTTGTTATGACAGACCAGCTGTTCAGTCCGTTTTGGGCAGGTATCGTACTTTCCGCCGTACTTGCGGCAATTATGAGCACTGCTTCCTCACAGCTTCTTGTCGGTGCTTCCGCCGTAGCACAGGATTTATACAAACAGTTCATCCATAAAGATATCAATCCGCGTGAGCTTGTTCTTGTAACGCGTCTTTCCGTTGTCGGCATCGCTCTTATTGCCATTGCTCTGGGCCTTGACCCGAACAACTCCATCCTAAATATCGTTGCGTACGCATGGGCAGGCTTCGGCTCTACATTCGGACCGGCGCTTTTATTCTCTCTGTTCTGGCGCCGTACTACCCGAAACGGTATATTAGCCGGTATGATTGTCGGCGGGATTACTGTTCTCATATGGAAACAGATAACAGGACTTGATATCGCCAATATCTATCCTATTTTAAAATTATATGAAATCGTACCGGGATTTGTGTTCTCTTCACTTGCTATTATAATATTCAGCAAACTCGATAAAGAACCGGCAAAGGAAATTACCGATACTTTCGATTCAGTAAAACACAGCCAAATTTAAAATTTATAAAAATAAGGGGTATAGCTTTTAAAGCTATACCCCTTATTTTTTATTTCTTGGCTACCTTTGCCCAGCTGTCACGCAATCCTACAATTCTGTTAAATACAAGATTATCCATTGTGCTGTCTTTATCTACACAGAAATAGCCCTGTCGCAGAAATTGGAATTTCGTTCCCGGTGCTGCCCATTTCACGCTTGGTTCAACTTTGCAGTTATCAAGCACTATGAGCGAATTCGGATTTAAAGATGCGATAAAATCACCGCTTACTGCACCGTCTTCATCTTTGAGCAGATAATCATACAGTCTTACCTGTGCATTGAGTGCCGTTTTAGCATTTACCCAGTGAATTGTACCTTTAATTTTTCTGCCTGCCGTCTTGCCTCCTGTTTTGGAGTCCGGGTCATATGTGCAGCGCAGTTCGATAACATTGCCGTTTTCGTCTTTTACTACTTCTTCGCATTTGATGATATAAGCATTTTTCAGGCGGACTTCACCCTGCGGTTTTAAACGGAAGAACTTTTTCGGCGCATCTTCCATGAAATCTTCCCGTTCAATATAAATTTCACGGCTAAACGGCATATAGTGCTTATCATCGCCTGTCGGCAGATTTTCACATGATACCATTTCCGTTTTATCTTCCGGATAATTGGTAATGACCACTTTAAGAGGGTCAAGCACTGCCATCAAACGCTGTGCATGTACATTCAAATCTTCACGTACGCAGTGTTCCAGCATTGCCACATCAACCAGACTATTCGCTTTTGCCACACCGATACGTTCACAAAAATCACGAATGGAAGCAGCCGTATAGCCGCGGCGGCGCAAACCGGAAATAGTAGGCATACGCGGGTCATCCCAGCCGCTCACATAGCCCCCTTCCACAAGCTGACGCAATTTACGCTTGCTCATTACCATTTTTGTGATATTGAGACGGGCAAATTCAATCTGGCGCGGACGCGTATTTTTATCAAAACCCAAGTTTTCCAAAAGCCAGTCATACAACGGACGATGTTCCTCAAACTCCAACGTACAAATGGAATGCGTTATACCTTCAATCGCATCGGAGAGCGGATGAGCAAAATCGTACATCGGATAAATGCACCATGTATCGCCTGTACGGTGGTGCGAAATATGTGCAATACGGTAAATAACCGGGTCACGCATCGTGATATTCGGTGAAGCCATATCGATTTTAGCACGCAGTACTTTTTCTCCGTCGGCAAATTCACCGTTTTTCATGCGCGTAAACAAATCAAGGTTTTCCGCCACACTGCGATTGCGCCATGGACTTTCCTTACCAGCTTCTGTCAAAGTGCCGCGATACTCACGTATCTGCTCTGCTGTCAAATCATCAACATACGCTTTACCGCTTTCAATAAGTTTCACAGCATATTCATACAATTTTTCAAAGTAATCGGAAGCGTAAAATTTGCGGTCTTTCCAGGTAAAACCGAGCCATTTTACATCTTCCTGAATGGAATCGACATATTCCACGTCTTCTTTCGTCGGATTTGTATCATCAAAACGAAGATTGCACATTCCGTTATAATCTCTGGCTATACCGAAGTTCAGGCAAATGGATTTTGCATGACCGATATGTAAATAACCATTCGGTTCCGGCGGAAAACGGGTATGCACGCCTTCTGTATATTTTCCTTCTTTCAAATCTTCATCAATAGCATTGTAAACAAAATTCGTAGCCATTTTCATATCTCCTTTATACTAATTAACCTTCCCAGATATCAGGTGTTTTCAGCTTTTCTTCCATATATGCCCGCAGACGGTCAAAACCTTTCGTCATTTCTTCATCCTGCAATAGATTGCCGATAATATCTTCTATATAATTATCGTTTATTATCTGCTGAAGCGACCAGGCATAATTTATATCATAAACCCACATCAGACGAACGAGTTTTCTATCGTCCTGCGTACGCATTTTCGTATAATCGCACTGTCTGCCTTCAACAAACAGTTCTACAAAGTCAGGACTGCAGCCTGTGCCATCCGTAGGCCCGAGATACGGTTTCAAAACACGATAAATATCTATCTTGTCCGCATCACGGATTAATTTGGCAAAAGACAGCCATCTTTTATTATCCGTCGGCGCAATCTCCTTAGCATTGTGATTGCCGATGGCGAATTTAAGCGTCGCCAAATCTTCATCTGAAAGTTTATCCATAAACGATAAATCCTTTATTACAGACAAACCGAGTTTAGCATGATTTTCCGACATGGCGTCATTGAATGTACGATATATCGTAAATTGACGGAAACGGCCTACATCATGAAATAATCCTATCATCTTCGCCAGAATTTTATCATGTTCATTGAGCTTCAAATGCTGTGCCAGTCGCTCACAATTATGTGTTACCTTCCATGTATGCTGCTCTTTAAGCACAATTCCGTCTACAATCTGTGCATCATCGAAGAAAATTGTTCCCGTATTTTTTATATCCAAATGGGATTTTGCTTTTTTTGCTTCCTCCGGTGAATAAAACGATTTCATATAAGTCGTCATCCATGAACTCATTTCCTGCCAGAGTTCCTGCATTTTTGCGATATCGTTCATTTTTTATCACCCTTTAGCCTTAAAATTGAAAAATGTAACCTCCGGCGAACAGCCAATACGAAACGGAAACCAGCTGCCTACACCGCGGCTGACATAACCTATGCAGCCGTCCTGCTCGAATTTGCCCCGCATATATTTAAACATCGGCATAACCGGTATCCCCATAAAGCCGAACTGCCCGCCATGCGTATGACCCGTAAGCGTCAGATTGATTTTATACTTAACAGCTTCATCAATAAAAATAGAATGATGTGCCAATAAAATCTTATATGCACTTTCCGGAACATCGGCCAATGCTTCCTGCACGTATGCCTCACGCAGATTTATAACTTCCGGCGTCATGTCTCCGTTCAAGAAGTCCACGCCTAGAATATATAAAGGCTTATCACCGCTTAGCACTTTAACCGATGTATTGTTTAAAACCTGAATATTCGTTTTTTCAAGTTCTTCTTTTAAATGTTCAATGCCGCGGTAATGCTCATGATTGCCCCAGCACATATATACACCGAATGGAAAAAACTGTGAATAGGCATTTAAAACTTTAATTGCCGTATCATTATCTCCACTTTTCGTACTGTCAAAAATATCTCCTGTTAAAACGAGCATATCAGCTTTCTGCTGCAATATCTGATTTAAAACGGCTTGTAATTGTTTTACCGAAAAGAACTGACCTAAATGAACATCGGATAATTGTGCTATTTTCAGTCTGTTCAATCTGGTATAATCACCAGTATCAATATCTACATCCGTAAATTCTATATGATTTTTCTCGTACAACCCGCCATATAAAGTTCCGGAAATGGCCGGAACCCAGATACAGCCGCGTAAAAACCGCCTGCGGCTCTCATCGACAGGAGCAGCTTTTGTCTTTTCATATACCAGACGCAGCAGTCTGACTATAACAGCCAGTATAATCAAAAACAACTGCAGCACAAACCATAAAACTGTAGTTTCCGCCAAAATTCCGCCATAATCCTTCGTCATAACGGACGGATATACGATAAAAAAAGCCGCTGCTATTACCAAGTCAATAACCAATAATTTTTTGCGCGCACTCTTTTTTATACTTTGTGAAAAAATCTCACCTGACAATAAAAAAACCAAACCTGTTATAACAAGCAAACAGCCTATTGTCATCAAGGCAAACATAAATTACACCTACCTTTAAAAAACATTATTTTAAATTATAGCACACTTGCTTTCTAAAATAAAAGACAGACTCCTATGTTAGTACACGGAAAATCTTGACAATCGCTTGTTTTTCTTTTAGAATTAAGTTATAGTTTTTGGATAACTTTTCTATTTTAATAACGATTATTAATATATTGAAAGGAGCCTAACAGCCATGTTGGACAACAAAAAAGTGACTGAGCTCTTACGAAAAAAAGGTTTCAAAGTTACTCCGCAGCGTTTGGCCATTTACAACGCACTGTGCAATACAAAATCTCATCCTAATGCTGAAATGATTTTCAATAAACTGCAACCTTATTATCCTACTATGAGCTTGGCTACTATTTACAAAACAGTAGATATTCTGAACGAAATCGGCTTAATCAACATTCTAAACGTCGGCGAAGACGCTTTCCGCTATGACGCGAATATGACTTCTCATGCGCATATCTGCTGCACTGAATGCGGCCGAATTGACGACATAATGGTCAATTTTGACAAATGCGTTGCTGATGTTGAAACTCAGACTTCTTATGACATAACAAAACATCAGTTTTATTTCTACGGTGTCTGCGCTGAATGCAAAGCTAAAAAAGTAAAAGCCAGTTAATAATTTTAATCAAAAATTAATCTAAAGTCACAGATTTTCTGTGGCTTTTTATATTGTTTTTTTCATACTGTAGTAATATACTTAATTATACCGTCAAATTCATTATACGAAATGAGGCTTTCTATGCAGATATCCGTTTTAGCCAGCGGCAGTAAGGGCAACTGCACTTTAATCCACGACGGCACTACCGCCATTTTAATTGATGCCGGTATCAGCACCCGCCGTATAAAACAGAAATTGTCCGAACTCCATTTAGATATGCGCGATATATCTTCCATATTAATTACGCATGAACATATCGACCATATACGCGGTTTAAAAACACTCAGTAAAAATTATCAAATACCGCTTTATTCCAAACTCAATACATTTAAGGCTATGCCGTTTATCCACGATATACCGCCGCAATGCTGTCATGTTCTTCCTGAAAATAACTTCGCTATCGGAAATATGACTGTAAATTCCTTTGCCGTATCACATGATGCCGCTGAACCGGTCGGTTATAATATACAAACAAAACATCTAAAAATAACTTTAGCCACCGATTTAGGTTTTGCAACTGATACAGTGCATAAAGCTATGGATTGTTCAGATATCCTCATTCTGGAGGCAAATCACGATATAAATTTACTTCAAAACGGCACTTATCCGTGGAATTTAAAAAAACGCATTTTGGGTACGCGCGGTCATCTATCCAATACTGATGCCGGATTTTTGCTAAAAAATCTGAAAAACAAACCGCCAGAAGTAATCCTTGCCCATTTGAGCGAACACAATAATACGCCTCAAACAGCCTTAAATACAATCCATTCTATTATATCGCAGCAGGAAAACATATCTGTCAATCTCCATGTTGCTTCACCTGATAAGACACTTTCTTTAAAATTTAATTAATAAAAAATCCGATAAGGAGGTTTTTATAATGAAAAAGCCAATATATATTTTAGGTGTTCTACTCATTGTTTTAAGTTCACTACTTTTTGTTTCCTGTTCTTCCAACAATGCCGACTCATCCACCCAGTCTACTGACAATTCTGCCGCAGTAGAAGAAAAAGCTCCTGCTGCACCGCCGTCTGATGCCCGCAATACACCGGTCGTCCAGGCAGCGAAAAAAGTCGGTCCTGCTATTGTCGGCATAACGAATAAAGCCGTTGCACGCGACTGGTTCAACCGCCAAGTGGAAATCGACAACGGTACAGGTTCCGGTGTAATATTCAAAAGCGACGGTTATATCGTAACGAATAATCATGTAATCGACGGTGCTAAGGATATTACCGTAGCCCTAGCCGACGGACGCACATTAAAAGCCTCCTTAATAGGAACCGACCCGTATACTGACCTTGCCGTCATCAAAGTCGATGCGGAAAATCTGCCGACAGCAGAATTCGGCAACTCTGACGATATCATGGTCGGTGAACCGGCTATTGCCATCGGCAATCCGATGGGTCTTGAATTTCAAGGCAGCGTTACAGCCGGTGTAATCAGTGCCTTGAACAGAACACTCAATATCGGCGATAACCGCGTAAAACTGCTGCAAACCGATGCAGCTATCAATCCCGGCAATTCCGGCGGCGCACTTGTAAATGCCGACGGCAAAGTCATCGGCATCAACAGTGCCAAACTTGCCGCAACAGGTGTTGAAGGCATGGGGTTTGCCATTCCTATTAATACGGTAAAACCTATCATCAACGAGTTAATCACGAACGGCCACGTATCATATCCGTATCTCGGCGTAGGCGTTCTTGACAAACAAACGGCAGCTCAATCCGGATACCGCCTCAATGTTGATGCAGGTGTTATCGTAATGCAGATTGCACTCGGCGGACCGGCTGACAAAGCAGGTATACAGCAGCGCGATTTAATTTTAAAAATCGACGGCAAAGAAACAAATACTGTGGCTGATTTACGCAGTGCCATTTCCGAGCACAGTATCGGCGACACTATTACCATTACTATCTCCCGCAACGGCAATATCAGCGAAGTGGCGGCCACTTTGACGGAAATGCCGATTAACAGCTAACCGCTATGAAAATATCCATTGTCACTGCCGGTAAAATCAAAGAAAAATATTTAAAAGACGGCATAGCTGAATTTGCCAAACGCTTAAAACCGTTTACACAGCTTGAATTTATTGAAATCAACGAAGAAAAAATGAAAGACAATCCTTCTCCCGCCGAAAAAACTGCTGTACTCAAAGCTGAAGGAGAACGTCTTTTGAAAAAAGTACCGGCAGGCAGTTATCTAATCGTGCTTGATGTAATCGGCAAATCCATTTCCTCCGAAGAGCTTTCAAAAAAAATAGATTTACTTACGCTCCAAGGACAAAGCCACATAACATTTTTAATCGGTGGAGCTTTTGGTTTATCCGAAGAAGTACGCAGCTGTGCTGACGAACGTATCTCTTTTTCCCGTATGACATTTACGCATCAAATGATACGTCTTCTTTTGGTAGAACAAATTTATCGCGCCTTTAAAATCAGCCGTGGTGAAAAATATCACTGGTAAACAAAAGCTCAGGCAAAACCTGAGCTTATTTTATAAAAAAATACAAACGAGGTGATTAGTTGAAAACTCCATTTCATCATATTTTCGACACAGACTCCGTAGGGCAGATTATAAACCCTCTGCCGCTTAATCATTTGTTGCGCTGGGCGAATTTAGAGCAGATAGAACATGATGAGCAGTGTCCGAAAACGTTATTTCTGGGTATCGACATTCAGCAGGATTTCATGGACAACGGCGCACTCGGCGTACCCGGCGCCATGCAGGATGTAATTCGTCTCGGTCAGTTCATCTACAATAATATCGAAAAAATATCCTCAATTATCGTATCGCTCGATACGCATGAGCCGGCTCAGATATTTCATCCTTATTGGTGGATGGATGAGGCAGGCAATCATCCTGCACCGTATACGGTCATCAAACCGCAGGATTTAACGGACGGTAAATGGCGTGCCGTAATCGACCCGGCACTTAGCAAACATTATGTACGCCAACTGGAAAAAACGGGAAAACAACTCACTATCTGGCCGTACCACTGCATCAACGGCACGACGGGCTGGACGCTGGAAAATCAGTTCAGCAATATAATCCACTTTATGTCCGTTGCCGCTAATATCCCTGTCGAAAAAATCTGCAAAGGACAAAACCGTCATTCAGAAATGTACGGTATTATCCGTCCCGAATACTCTACTCATGACAGTACCAACACAAAACTGCTCGAAAAAATCGCTGAATTCGACAGGATAATTGTCGCCGGCGAAGCAAAATCGCACTGCGTACTGGAAAGTATCAAGCAAATCTGCGAATATTACTACGATCGCCCTGACCTGACACGCAGAATATACGTACTGACCGATTGCATGAGCGATATTCCCGGCTTTGAGGAATACAGCCAAACGGCATATAAAATACTTGTCAGCAAATATAAAATCAATCTGGTCAAATCAACCGATAATTTTCTTTAATAAAAAACTGCCGCATAAATCATATGCGGCAGTTTTTTATTCATCACAAATTCTATATAAATCAACCTAATATTTCTTTCAGTTTTTCCATATCAAGATTTTGACGGACTGTTTCCGCCAGACGGTTATATGCCTGCTGTTTAGCTGCGGCATAATTTACCGATACCGGCAGAGGAGATAAATTCTTGCGCTTGCGCAGTATATTGATTAAACCGCGACGGTACGTATCATTATCGAATATACCGTGAATATACGCACCCATTACACTGCCGTTTATCAGTCCCTCCGGTATTTCCACCAGATTTCCGGCCCTTTCCGTTATCATGAACGGATTAGCACACTCTTTTGTAAATCTCGTTTCACCCATATGGATTTCATAACCGAATAAATCATCAACCGACAATATCTCTCCCATAAACTGCCACTGAAGGCACTTTGCTTTTACCTGCGAAGTAAGCTTTTCTTTGGCAAAAACCGTTTCCATCGGCAAAAGACCCAGACCTTCTACGCTGTCATTATCCGACTCGGTATGATACGGGTCGCTGATTTTTTCGCCAAGCATCTGATAACCGCCGCAAATACCGATAATCGGCGCGCCCTTTTCATGCGCCTGTTTTATTGCCCTTTCCATACCGCTACGACGCAGATACAGCATATCTTCCGTCGTGTTTTTGCTGCCCGGAAGCAGAATTAAATCAGCTTCATCTATTGCTTCGCCTTCTTTTACATAATAAAGATTAACATCTTCTTCACGACTGAGTGCGTCAAAATCAGTGAAATTGGAAATCTTCGGTGTCTGAATTACGGCAATTTTTATCGGTGCATCCGATTTATCCTTTACTGCTGCCTTATCATCAAGTGAAACGGAGTCCTCATCATCAATTCCCAAATCAGACAAATAAGGAATTACTCCCAAAACAGGCTTACCAGTCTTTTCTTCAAGAAAATCAAGCGCCGGATGCAAAATTGTCACATCACCGCGGAATTTATTAATAACTAAACCTTTAACCAAATCCCTCTCTTCCGGTTCTAAAAGCTCCAATGTGCCGACAAGTGAAGCCAGCGCACCGCCACGGTCAATATCGGCGATTAAAAGTACCGGCGCATTTAAATACTTGGCGATGCGCATATTTACAATGTCATTCGCTTTGAGATTTACTTCCGCCGGACTGCCCGCACCTTCAATGACCATCATATCGAAACGTTTTTCCAGACGGCTGATAGCTTCTTTTACCGTATCAAACGCTTTAAGTGAATAACCTTTATGATACTCACGCGCCGACATGTTACCGATGGATTTTCCCATTAAAATTACCTGTGAACAAGAATTTCCCGTCGGCTTTAGCAGTACCGGATTCATTTCCACAAAAGGTTCCAAACCTGCCGCTTCTGCCTGTGCCACCTGCGCACGCCCCATCTCGTCGCCGTCTTTCGTTACGTACGAGTTAAGTGCCATATTCTGCGCTTTAAACGGGACGACGCTTATTCCTTCCTGATAAAAAATACGGCACAGCGCAGTTGTAAGTATACTCTTTCCTACATGCGAAGAAGTTCCCTGTAACATTATATGTTTCATATTAATTATCCCTTTGTCCTGTTCTTATAATATTCTCTTGCTTTTTCCAACAGACAATCTGCTGCTTTTTTTGAACCGAGAAAATGCAGATGCAGATATGAACCCAAAATATTGTCTTTGGCATAACCGGCTTTATATTCAGCATTGTTGCGCATTTTTACAAACTCAAACGCCCACGGAAAATCCTGTGCTTCTTCACTTTGCGTGGAAAAATGAAATTCGTGCCCATGATATACGCAATCTTTTTCACCCAATATATTATCATGTAAATTCTTTGCTTTCACATAGCCGACAGTCTGCAATTTTTTATTCATCTTTGCCGTTGCCGGAATTATCCCCGCCATTGCATGAAAATTACCGTCAAAATCAAAAATTCCCTGCATTAAATACATATAACCGCCGCACTCGGCATAAATCGGCATTTTATTTTCATTTGCCCTGCGGATTGAAGTAAGCATTGATTTATTGGCAGCCAGTTTATCAGCAAAAATTTCCGGAAAACCGCCGCCGAAAATCAGTGCCGAAGCATCAGACGGAATTGTTTCATCCTCCAGCGGACTGAAAAATTCGATTTTCGCACCGCAATCAGAAAGCTGTTTCAGACTTGCCGGATAATAAAAAGAAAACGCCTTATCTTTTGCTACGGCAATTACTATATCTTTAGCCGTATTTGACTGCTTGTTTTCCTGTACTTCCAGTGGTGGTGCTGCACATGCCAGTTTTATGATTTCATCCAGATAAACTTCTTTAGCAATTTTAGCGGAAATAATCTCAATTATTTCTTTTGCATTATTTTCCTGTGCTGGTGTAAGCCCCAAATGACGCTCCGGCATATGAACGCTGTCATCACGGTAGACAGCACCGAACACCGGTACATTTATTCTGGCCATTGCTTCTTCAATAAGCATTTTATGCGTCGGTGAACCGAGCCGGTTTAAAATCACGCCGGCTAAATTAACCTCTTCATCATAAAGCTTAAAACCGAGCGCAATCGCTGCAGCCGAGTCCCCCATTGACTGTACATTGATTACCAGAATTACCGGAGCCTGCAGTTTTTTAGCCAGCTGCGCTGTAGAACTTATGCCGTTTTTACCACCGTCATACAGCCCCATAACGCCTTCAATAACAGCAATATCCGCATTTTCCGCTTCACTAGCGAATAAATCATTTATCCGGCTCTCATCCACCAGCCACGTATCGAGATTATGTCCCGCTCTGCCTGCCGCCATGCCATGATAAGACGGGTCGATATAATCCGGCCCGACCTTAAACGGCTGGACTTTCATTCCCTTATTTTTCAGCGCACGCAATATTCCTGTGACTACCGTAGTCTTACCCGAACTGCTCTGCGTCGCCGCTATTACTACGCGCGGAATATTTACCCTATTCATGCCAATCACCTTAAATACGCGTATTGTCAATAAGATACATTACTGCATTGATACAAGATGCCGCGATAGGACTGCCGCCTTTTGTACCGGTCACGGTAATATACGGTACTTTTGATTCTTTAATCAGCAAATCCTTTGACTCCGCTGCGCCGACAAAACCGACAGGAGTGCCGATGATTGCCGCCGGACGGATATTTTCTTCATTCATCAGACGTATCACTTCAAACAGTGCCGTCGGCGCATTGCCGATTGCTACGATTGCACCGTTTAAATCTTTTCCGAAATGGCGCATTGCCGCAATGGAACGTGTAACACCATTTTCTTTAGCATACTTTGCAATTTCACCGTCGGCAATTTTACATTCCACACTTCCGCCCCATGCAGCCAGTTTGCGTTTATTGATACCGGTACGCACCATTTCCACATCAGTGTAAATCTTGCAACCGGAAAGAAGTGCTTTTTTCATCGCTTCTACAACATCTTTATGAATATGAATAAGCGGTGCATAATCCACATCACCGGACGCATGAATAATACGTGAATAAATTTTCGTCTGTGCCTCATCTAAATTCAATTTTTCAATATACGGTTTAATTATTTCAAAACTGCGAATTTCAATAGCCATCGGGTCTTTAATATAATCCATTTATTTTCACCTCATTTTTCATATTGTCTTACAAAATCGATTATACTTTTATAATCATGTACCATATTTATATATTTAAGACGCGGCCTGTCAATCAAAACTATTGGCAAATTCATTTTAATCGCCGCTGTCAGTTTCGTTTCCGTACCGCCTAGAGTGCCGCTGTTTTTCATAACTACGACATCCGCTTTATATTTTTCATACAGTGCCATATTAAGCTCTTCTGAAAAAGGCCCCTGCAACGCCACAATATCACGTGGCAATATGCCTGCTTTAGTACAAATTTCCAACGAAGCCACTGCCGGAAGCACACGCGCCGTAACATGGCAACCGGCTTCTTTCGCCGTCTGTGCAAACAGCTCCAGACGATTACTGCCCGTCGTCAGAAAAATATTTTTTCCCAACTGCACGGAAAGCCCGGCCGCTTCTTCATACGTTTTCACCAGATGAAGTTTTTCATACTCCGGCAGCGGTGTAACTTCCCGCTCATAACGGATATACGGAACGGCAAGTTTTTGACATACCTGCATTGCTGTCTGTGATACATTTACGGCATAAGGATGCGTTGCATCCACAAATACTTTGATATTATTTTCTTCTAAACATTTCTGCATTGCCTTTTCATCAAGCTTATGGTCGTTAATTATCAGATTTTCATGCTGCGGCAGCAGATTTTTACCGTAATCAGTTACAACGGAAGCCATGATTTTATAATTTTCGTCAAGCAGACATTTTACCAATCCCCTGCCGTCCTGCGTTCCCGAAGCTACGAATATCATACTTCATAACCTCTAGGCGTTACCATAAAGCCATCTTTGGTAAATGTTTTACTATTGCCGATTATTACAAGTGAAAACATATTGATTTCCTCTTTTGTGAAATTTTCCAAGTCGGAAATAACATACGTTTCATTTTCACGGCTGGCACTGTTTACGATGCCGACCGGTGTTTTCGGGTCTTTGTATTTAAGCATGATTTCACGTATTTCTTCAATATGCTGAACCCGCTTATGGCTTTTCGGATTGTACAGTCCGATTACGAAATCTCCTTGAGCTGCAAGTTCAGCACGTTTCTTGATTAAATCCCACGGCGTAAGCAAATCACTCAGACTGATTACGGCAAAATCATGCATGAGCGGTGCACCGAGAACTGCCGCTGCTGCATTTACAGCACTAAGACCCGCTACGATTTCCACCTGAGGGCGGTCTTCGCGCGGCATTTTTAACAATAATTCCAAAATAAGCCCCGCCATACCGTATACACCGGAATCCCCGCTCGATACGACAGCCACATTATGACCCTTTACTGCTTCAGCAAGTGCCATTTTGCAACGGTCGATTTCCTGCATCATACCTGTGCCTATAACATTTTTTCCATCCAAAAGATAATTTATTAATTTTATATACGTATTATAGCCTGCCACTGTATCAGACGACTGAATTGCATTCAGGGCGCGCGGCGTCATATCATCCTTACCGCCAGGTCCTATGCCTACTACTTTAATTATTCCCATGCTAAAGATACCGTCACTTTCTCAAATTTTGTTTTTGGCAATATTATTTTTGCCCGTTCATTATACGACAATATCGCTGCTTCACAGACATTGCCGATACCTATCTGTTTTTGTACAAATACGGATTGTTGCAAATTGTACTTTTCTATCATTTTCTGCATAATTTCATTAGCAAAAAAATGTGTTCGCACTCTATTTTCTTCTGCCCAATCAATCAATCCCGCTTCATTTTCCTTTACTACAGTAGAAACAAGATTTTTTACTGCCAGATTTTCACAGCCAGCCATCTGTTTTGCCTGCATAACCGCTTTTTCTATCAGACACTTATCAACATCTCTGCGACAGCCGATACCTGCAATCAGGCGGCGCGGTGTCAATATCAAAACATTCGTCATAATTCGTCGCTGCGGTGAAATCAATACACACGGCGTAAAACTCAAATTCATTTTTTTCGCTGTGATTTTCCTTGCTTCAATATTATACTGCCGTAAAATATTTACATACTCATCAGCACTCTGCCAATTTTCTTCTACATAATAAGGAAGATTTACACCGGCAACGAGCGCTGAATTTACAATTTTTATATGTGCAAACGGAAAAGGAACAAGCTGCAGTTTTTGAGCAATCACATCCGGTGCCGTCAAATTATTTATATCCGTCGCCGTTGTAATAACCGGCACAGCCTGTAATGTCCCAGCAACTTTTTGCGTAAATTCATTTGCGCCGCCCAGATGTCCCGACAGCAGGCTTACTGCAAAATACGCCTGCTCATCCACTACGATAACAGCTGGGTCCTTTGCTTTATGCACGATATACGGTGCAATCATGCGCACAGCAATTCCTGTCGACGAAAAAAAAACTATCACGTCATACTGATAAAAAATCCGGGCAATCAAATCACGCAGTTTATCAAACTCCGCCGTGAAGAACGACAGATTGTGTCGTCCTTCTTTTACATAAATATCACAGCTTTGTAAATTATGCCGTAATTTTTCAGCCAGCTTAGCACCGTTTTTTGTTACGGCAATAAGTGCACACTTCATTATTTTTCCGTGCCCTGCCGGTACATATGACTGAACTCCGGCGCATACAGACGTGATTTGGCATATTCTGTATCCAGACATTTACCAACAACAATCATTGCCGTACGGGAGATATTATTTTCTTTCACAATATCGGCAATTGTTGCCAAAGTACCGCGTACAATTTTCTGTTCCGGCCATGAAGCTTTCTGCACAATAGCAATCGGTGTCGTTTTATCATAACCGCCTTCAATTAGCTGCTCAACTACATCAGAAATCATATGTACGCTTAAGAAAATACACATAGTAGCCTGATGTGAAGCCAATGATTTCAGTTTTTCCTTTTCCGGTACAGGAGTTCTGCCTTCATTTCGTGTGATAATCACGGTCTGGGAAATTTCCGGCAAAGTATATTCCTGTTTAAGTGCCGCCGCCGTCGCTAAAAATGAACTTACACCCGGTACGACGGTATATTCGATTTTGCGGCGGGAAAGTTCATCCATCTGCTCCTGAATAGCACCATAAATCGCCGGGTCACCCGTATGCAGACGCACTACCATTTTCCCTTCATTTACGGCAGATGTAATTGTTTCAATTACATCACCAAGTGTCATCGAAGCACTGTTATAAATTTCACATTCTGCTTTTGCATAATCAAGCAGTGCCGGATTAACGAGCGAACCGGCATAAATAATCACATCAGCCTCTTTTAATAATCTCTGTCCTTTGACTGTAATCAGTTCCGGGTCTCCCGGACCTGCTCCTACAATATAAACCATCAATTTTTATCCCCTTTCTTACAGGTAACGATATATACAGGATTTTGCGCATTGAACATATCGTATGAACCTACTTTGCGCAAACGGTTCACCTGTACCTGCACCGCTTCATACGTATAATTTTCCTTTTGCGACATATATTCAATAATCTGTGCTATTGTCTGAACCGTTACGGCATTTACAACAATTCTGCCCCCCGCTCGCAATTTTATATCAATTACATCCAGAATTTCAAACATGTGCTTTCCGCTGCCGCCGATAAATACGACATCGCAGCCCGGCAAATTATCCAATCCCTGCGGAGCTTCAGACGCAATCACTTCTATTTTATCTTTTAAATTGAACTTTGCTATATTTTTATACAAAAGTTCTATTGCCAAATCCTTTTTCTCTACGGCATAAACTTTTCCCTGTACTGCTAAAAGTGCCGCTTCAATCGATAATGACCCCGTACCGGCACCGATATCCCAAACAATACTGTTCGGACGGATTTTTGCCTTGCACATCGTCAAAATACGGATTTCTTCCTTTGTCATTGGCACTTTATCACGAATAAACAAATCATCACTTATTCCCGGTAAATTCAAGTTTTCACCTTCTTTCAGCCTTCCACAATCATCACGCAATGCGAGGCTACTTCCTCTATTTGCGCTCTTTCTAATGGTATGCAAACAATTTTTTCATCCGGATAAGATAACCGAGAACAAATATACGCTTTGGCATTTTTATCCCAACCACGCTCTATCAGATATGCTGCTATCTTGCCTGAATTAAACTTATTATCCGTAAGCATGCCAATGATTTTCCCTTTATAATAAATTAATTCTTCATCACTGGGCACTCTGCCATGAAAACTGAGTAAATCTGCACTTTGCCACGGCAAAGCAATTTTGGCAAAAGCCACCTGCACGGAACTGAGCCCTGGTATAACTTGTATCCTTTCTACAGGAAAACTGCGCCGCAAGGAACTAAGCAGTGAATAATATCCCGGGTCGCCCGATACCATTACTACCACATCGCTTTGCTGCAATTCCGCTTTAATAAACGCCATTACTGCACCAATGTCAGCTTTTACAGCAAAAGTCTTCTGTCCGGCATTGGCAAAATCGTTCAAAGCCCTACTGCCGCCAACTAAAACTTTAGCATTTTCAATAACATTCAAAGCTTTCGGCACTACATATTCTTTTGCTCCCGGTCCGATACCGACTACGATTATTTTAAATTCCAACCCAATCTACCACCTATTTGTTTTGCATTATCATCCATGCCTAAAATCTCGCCTTTCAGCGTTACAATAACAGTTCCAACGGTAAAAGCATTAAACACATGCTGCTGACTGCGCAGGCTTGCTCTTTGTGCCAGCAAATCATAATAGCCCTTCTCCACCAAACCGTATTTTTCAATAATCGGCATAGCCGCCTCCGTCGTTTTTACGCTGAAAATTTCTTTCACACCGGTACTATCCATTCCGAGCATTGCCGCATACGAAGCCATTATTTCCAATCTTGCATCGGCAATCTTGCTGTGTGTATAAAAAATTCCTCCGGCTACTTTTACGAGTTTTCCGAGATGCCCGAACAAAAGTACCGATTTTATCTCTTCATCAACGGCGAATTCCAGCATATGACCGATAAAATTACTCGTCTGAATTAATGCTTTAGACGGTAACGATAACGCTTTAGCGATATTTTCACCGATTTTGCCCGGCACAAATACAATATCATTATAGCCATTAGCTTTCGCTACAGAAATCTGCGGTGTAAGTGAGTTCTTAAACCCTTCTTCCGACATAGGACGTACAATTCCAGTCGTGCCGATAACAGATATACCGCCTTCAATTCCTAAAATCGGATTTAAAGTCTTTTTCGCCAATTCTATACCTTTTGGAATAGAAACCGTAATATCGCAGCCGCAGCCTTGCGGCAAAAGCTCCTGTACAACCTGCGTCATCATTTTACGCGGTCCCGGATTTATGGCCGGCTGTCCCGGTTCTACGGAAAGACCTGGCTGCGTTACAATTCCTATGCCCAGCCCTGCATGAAAATTCACTGTTTTACTTTGCGGATTTATAACTACCTCCGTGAATACAGACGCGCCATGCGTAATATCCGGGTCATCACCGCCATCTTTAATCACTTCCGCCTTTGCGCCGTCTGCCGTAAATTCTACACTTTCAATAGGAATATGCAGCAGTTCACCGCTTAAAGCATACAGTTCAACTTCCTTAACGACATTTCCCTGCAAAGCAAGAAGCGCCGCCTTCGTTCCTGCCGCCGCACATGAACCGGTCGTATATCCGCTTTTCATTTCTTTGCGCATAAAAAAATCTCCCTTATGCAGGAAGATACACTATTTCCACATCAATTTACATCAACGTAAAAATATTTATCCACCTGCCCATCTCTCGTGAGTCTGAAAATCCGTATACAACATCTGCTATGCCAGCTGATTTTCTAATCAATACAATACTTTATATTTAATGAAGTTACACCACTACATCGAATGAATATAAAGCATTGTACTGCTGATACAAACACATATATTACCAGCCGAATAAATCATAATACAAATTTTCACGGTGTTTTTCCAACAGGCAATTCTCCTGACTTAGGTTCATCGCTCTGCCTCGCCTTCCCAGACAAAATCCAGTGACATAATTGAAGCAGGCTCCCCATACAGTGGCGGGACCGTACCGGCTCTCCGGTTTCCTTATTAAGCTTTCGCACCTGTCTTTATGAAATTAACATAATAATATTATAGGCATTATGACTCAATCCTGCAACAGGTTAATCATTTTACATCTCATCATATTTATTTAAAACGCCGTCTATTTTTTCCTGCGGCAACTCTGTTATATAAATAATTTTCTTAGCCGGAAGAATATGTTTATTTATAATTTTTTCCAAAAAAATCATATCAAGCCATGTTCCTCTTTTGTATCCGCACCTGTTAAAATGAGCCATTTTCACATATCCCATTTTTTCGTGGAACTTCATACTTTTGAGATTAGGATATGTGATACTTGCATACAGATTAGTTATATTTTGCATTTTCAGTAAATCTTCCAGAATTTTATACAGCTTTCTGCCGATACCGCATCTGTGAAAATTTTTCTTGATATAAATTGTTACTTCCAAACTTCTGTCATATGCTGCTTTCGTTCTGAAAGTTGACGCATACGCATAACCGACAATTTCATCATTTATCAGCGCAACAATATAAGGAAATTTTGCACTTATCTTTTCAATGCGCTGTTTAAATTCTTCCACTGTAGGCACTTCACATTCAAAGGAAATATTCGTATTTTCCACATACGGAGCATAAACTTCCAACAATTTTTCCGCATCGTCTGCACCAGCTAAACGAAATCTGATTTTATCCATTACAATCACCTCTATGTATTATTTTATCGCAAATTATTCTTTTTATAAAATTTTTCCTTTATTGATATTCATTATTGACAAAGTATACCCCATAGGGTATACTTTAAGTGAAAAATAAATACTTCTACAGGTATATAAAACAATGATAAAATCAGGAAAAGAGGGCTTATCATGACTACTTCCGATACAATATCAAACCATTCTCACGACAAACATTCTCACCATCACTCGCATGAACATCACCATGAGCATGAAGGAATTCATCACCACCATGAATTTTCCGGCAAAATTCCCGAAGGATTTAAACAAAAAACTTATATTATTGATAATATCGACTGCGCCAACTGTGCCGCCAAAATCGAACATAAACTGAACGAAATGGCGGAAATTCATGACGCTACACTTACATTTGCCACCAAACAATTAAAAATCACAGCCAAAAATCCTGACGAGCTTCTGCCTGCCATGCGCAAAATCGCTGACAGCATAGAACCCGGCACTGTTATTCTTCCCCGCTCGGAGGCAAACAATACTGCAGCTGAACGGGCCGGTCATTTCAATAGCAAGAAAACTCTTGCAGTAGCTGAAATAGTCATCGGTGCTCTTTTGTTTATTATCGGCGAATTTACATCTCTCGTTCCGGATAAATATTCTTTATATCTATTTATCATCGCATATCTAATTCTCGGCTGGAAAATCGTAAAAACAGCTGCTACCAATCTTTTCCGCGGCAATGTTTTTGATGAAAATTTCCTAATGAGCATTGCCACACTCGGTGCTTTTGCCATCTCGGAATATCCTGAGGCTGTCGGCGTTATGCTCTTTTACCGCATCGGCGAATATTTTGAAGAACGTGCTACGGAAAGAAGTCGCAGTCAGATTATGGAAGCTGTCGACCTGCGGCCTGAAACGGTAAATCTTGTAAAAAACAATTCTACCGTTTCCATTCCGGCGCATGACGCTAAAGTCGGCGATATAATTCTTGTCCGTGCCGGCGATAGAATTCCAGTTGACGGAACAGTTGTCGAAGGCGAAAGCCGCCTCGATACTTCACCTGTTACAGGTGAGCCTGTACCGATAAAAATTGTGCCGAACAGCGCGGTAACTTCCGGCTGCCTCAATATTTCCGGTGTAATTAAAATGCGCGTAGATAAACCGCTTTCCGAATCTATGGTCTCCCGCATTCTGCAATCGGTAGAAAATGCCGCTGCCAGCAAACCGAAAATCGACCGCTTTATAACTCGTTTTGCCCGCGTCTACACACCGATTGTAGTAGCCGTCGCCGCTTTTACCGCTATTGTACCGTCGCTTATAACGGGTAACTGGGATTACTGGGTTTATACAGCTCTTACCTTTCTCGTCATCAGTTGTCCGTGCGCACTTGTCCTGAGCGTACCGCTTGCCTTCTTCTCCGGTATCGGCAACGCTTCCCGTCAGGGTATACTGTTTAAAGGCGGTCTTGCCATTGAAGCATTGAAAAATATTAGAACGATTGTCATGGATAAAACAGGTACAATTACCGAGGGCAGTTTTAAGGTAAAAGAAATCCAGCCTGCAGAAAAATATTCGGCAAAAGAACTGCTCGCCTACTGTGCCAGTGCTGAAAAATTTTCCACTCATCCCATTGCCAATAGTATTGTAAATGAAGCCAGAAACAAACAGATTGAACTTGAACAGGCAACAGAAAATAAGGAAATAGCCGGCGAAGGTCTTGTATGCAAAATAAATGACAGTATTATTCTTTGCGGCAATAAACGCTTGATGAACCGTTTTAATATCATATTGCCGGAAAATATACCAAATAATTCAGGCACGGAAATATTCGTCGCTATTGATAACGAATACGCCGGTGTTTTAATCATCGGCGACACAATCAAAAATGACGCCAAATCAACTATTCAGAAATTAAAATCACTCGGTCTTACAACAGCAATGCTCACGGGCGACAATGAAACCACCGCTCATGCCGTAGCCGGTCAAATCGGCATCGATAAAGTCCACGCCCGCCTTTTACCGGAAGATAAACTGGAAAAACTGTCCGAACTTCGCCGTGAACACGGCAATGTATTTTTCGTAGGCGACGGAATAAACGACGCTCCGATACTTGCCGGAGCCGATGTCGGAGCTGCTATGGGAACCGGCGCCGATGCCGCCATCGAAGCAGCCGACGTCGTATTCATGAATTCCAAAGTCCACTCCATATTACAGGCAATAAACATTTCCCGCGATACGCTCAAAATTGCCTGGCAGAATGTCGTATTTGCCATTGCCGTCAAAATATTAATCATGCTTTTCGGTCTTATGGGATACGCTTCCATGTGGGCAGCCGTTTTTGCTGATACCGGCGTTGCTATGCTCTGTATTTTAAATTCCATTAGAATTCTCTATAAAAAATATTAAAAAATCCCTGGAACTTCAGTCTTTCAGATTGAGGTTCCTTTTTTATTACGTTACAATAAAAATAGAACAATCTTATGACAAACGAGGTGTATTCAATGATTATCCGCCAGGAAAATCCCTGCGATTATGATGAAGTATATTCCGTTGTAAAAACGGCTTTTGCTTCAGCCAAGCACAGCGACGGTACGGAGCAGGATTTGGTCGTACGTCTGCGCCAAAGTACGCATTTCATACCTGAGCTGTCCTTAGTGGCACAGATAAATAAACGAATTGCAGGGCACATCATGTTTACCAAAGCCTATATCGGCGAAACAGCTCTAGTTGCCCTTGCCCCGCTTTCAGTATTGCCGGAATTTCAAAACAAAGGTATCGGTACCGATTTAATTCTTAAAGGTCATTTTATTGCTCAAAAACTGGGATATCCATACTGTGTCGTTTTAGGCAGTGAAACGTATTACCCGCGCTTTGGTTATGTTCCGGCAAAAAAATTTCACATACAGGCACCCTTTCATGTTCCTTCCGATAATTTTATGGCAATAAAACTGATACAAAATGCCAGTCCTGTTAACGGAACTTTGCGTTATGCACCTGAATTTGGAATTTGACCGGAAAAACTATGTTATAATAAAAATACCATCTTATTATTCAAAGGAGAAATTGCAAATGTTTGGACTCGGTATTCCAGAACTCGTTTTAATTTTGGTAATTGCTCTCGTTATTTTCGGTCCAAAAAAACTGCCGGAAATAAGTCGTTCCATCGGTAAAAGCATTAAAGAATTCCGAAACTCAACATCAGACATTACCGAAACGGCAAAAACAATTAAAGATGTATCCGATGTTGCCAAAAAACTGAAATAAATCGAGGTATCTATCTTATTAATGAACTTTACGCATTTTAATAATGAAGGAAATGCTGTCATGGTGGATGTAAACGATAAAGAGATATCCGCCCGCACAGCTATCGCCGAAGGCTCTATTAAAGTCAGCAGAGACGTTTTCTGTGCTATAAAAAACAATACAGCAAAAAAAGGCGATGTTCTTGCCGTTGCCCGCATTGCCGGCATCATGGCAGCAAAAAAAACAAGCGATATTATTCCGCTGTGCCATCCGCTTTTCATTACCAAAGCTGTTATTGACTTTGAATTGGATGAAACGGATTTATCAGTCAAAGCTGTTTCACAAGTAAAAGTTACAGGCAAAACAGGGGTAGAAATGGAGGCACTACACGCCGTAAGCGCTGCTTTACTGACAATTTACGATATGTGTAAAGCGCTTGACCGCTCCATGGAAATCCAAAATATTCATCTGGTACGCAAAGAAGGCGGCAAATCCGGAATTTACGATAGAAAGGTATAATTATGGGAAAAATTTTAGCTGTATGTATCAGTGAAAAAAAAGGTACACTGAAAAAAGCCGTATCGACAGGCAACATGATAAAAGATTTCGGATTGGAAAACGACGCTCATGCCGGCAAATGGCACCGCCAGATAAGTCTGCTTGCCGTTGAAGCAGTACGCCGTTTTTCCACTAAATACCAGATGGAAGTGCCCGCCGGCGCATTCGGCGAAAATCTGCTTGTTGAAGGCATTGATTTAAAAAATCAACCGATAGGCACTAAATTGAAATGCAATAATGTAATACTTGAAATTACGCAAATCGGCAAAAAATGCCATCTCGGCTGCAATATTCAAAAACAAACCGGGGAATGTATCATGCCGAATGAAGGTGTTTTCGCTGTAGTTTTAAACGGCGGTACAGTAAGAGCAAACGATACGATTACGATAGAAGGTGTTTAATATGTTTAAAGCAGCGATTATAACAGCCAGCGACAAAGGCTACAGCGGACAACGCGAGGATTTAAGCGGCCCGTGCATAAAAAAAATTCTCGAAACAGCAGGTTATGACGTCGTATCTCTTGATATTCTGCCGGATGAACGCAGCCTTCTTGCCAAAAAACTTATCGAGCTGTCCGATAAAAAAATTCCGCTGATTTTTACCACAGGCGGAACAGGATTTTCTCCGCGCGATAATACGCCGGAGGCAACACGCGACATTATCGAAAAGGAAACCCCCGGCATCTCTGAAGCCATACGTGCCTACAGCCTGAAAATAACACCGCGCGCTATGCTCAGCCGCGCCGTTTCCGGCATCAGAAAACAGTCTTTGATAATCAATCTGCCGGGCAGCCCCAAAGCCGTCAAAGAATGTCTTGACTACATTCTGCCGACACTGGAGCACGGTCTTAATATCATGCTCAATCTTGACAGTGAATGTGCCCGAAAATAAATAATATTTGCTGTGCTAGTTGTTTATTTTTCTTTAATATAAAGAAAATTTACCTGGTGCAATATAAAAATAAATTAAGAAATACTTCTTCTTATATTGTGCCGAACCGGCAAACTCTCAAATTTTATTAACATAATAAATCAGTAATTTACCAATATAAAATAAAAGCTCCGGCTGTTAGCCGGAGCTTTTATTTTATTCTATTCTATTGCTGTTTTACTTTATATACACGCACTTCATATGAACGAAGCAATGTTTTTTCTCTGTTGCCGTAATTGGAAATTAAAAGCTGAGCGCCTTTTATTTCCGGTACTTTGTAACCGCGGATTTTAGCCGTTGTATTGGCAATGACGACTATGCGCTCCGATTTATCCTTCGCCGTGCGGGCATATGCGTAAATTCCCGGACTGTACGAAAGCAGTTCTTCATAATCGCCTTCAATAAGAGCCTTATGTTCATTTCGCAGTTTAATCACCGCTTTATAATAATTGAGTACGGATTTTTCATCCTGCAGTTCGCTTTCCACGTTAATTGAACCGTATTTATCATTGAGCGGCAGCCATGGTCTGCCAGTTGTAAAACCTGCATGTGAGCCATTATTCCATGTCATCGGACTGCGGGCATTATCTCTACTGTTTTCCCAAATGCCTTTCATCGCTTCCTTCGGCAAAAGACCATCTTTAAGCGCCAATTCATATTGTCCTATCGACGAAACATCCTTATACATTTTTATCGACGGCCATTTTACATTGGTCATGCCTAATTCCTGTCCTTCGTAAATAAACGGTGTTCCGCGCAAAGTAAGCAGAATTGTCGCAATAAATTTGGCTGCCAGTTCCGTATCAGTACCTTTCGGGAAGAAATAATTCACACAGCGCGGATGGTCATGATTTTCAAAATAATTCGCTACCCAGCCGTCTTCCTTCGTTGCTTCCTGATTAGCCGTAAACGGCGCTCTGATATCGATTAATTTCCACGGTTTGCGTTTATGCCAGGAAAAATCACCGTCAAAGCCTAAAATCATATGACTGAAATCGAACAGCATATCAAAGGCTCCGTTTTTGCCTATCCATTTACTAAAATCTTTTGCCGTTATACCGTCTGTTTCAGCTACAGTGAATATATTAGGATATTTTGCAAAAACTTCTCGTTTCCATTCATACAGAAAATCAAGTATGCCTTCCTGACAGCTATCCGCTTTTACCACGCTGGCAAGCCCGTCCGGACCGTCCGCCGGCAAGTCCTCAAATACTGCAGGCTTTTTAATATATACGATGGCATCAATTCTGAAACCGCCAATTCCCTTATCCAGCCAGAAACGGCATACATCATAAAGAGCCTGACGAACCTGCGGATTTTCCCAGTTCAAATCGGGCTGACCTGCCGTAAAGGTATGCAGATAATACTGCCCCGTCTTTTCATCAAGCGTCCATGCCGGTCCGCCGAAAATACCGCGCCAGTTTGTAGGCGCACTGCCGTCCGGTTTGCCATCACGCCATATATACCAGCTGCGCTTTGTATTATCTTTAGAACTTCTGGACTCTTCAAACCACTGATGTTTATCGGAGGTATGATTGAATACCAAATCCATCACGATTTTAATATTGCGCTTGCCTGCCTCACTTATTAAATTTTCCATATCTGCCATGGTTCCATATTCAGGTGCTATTGCACAATAATCGGATATATCGTAACCGCTATCTACAAGCGGTGAAGGATAGATAGGACAAAGCCAGATTGCACCGACGCCTAAATTCTGCAAATAATCTAATTTACTGATAATTCCCGGTATATCACCTATACCGTCACCATTACTGTCACAGAAAGATTTTGGATAAATCTGATAAATAATCGTTTTTTGCCACCATTTTAATACACCCATGAAAACACCTTCTTGTCTTTTCCATTTTTAATAAAAAAGCAGGTACAAACGTACCTGCACTGTTTTTCAATCACTTAAGAGCGTTCAAAACTTCTTCTGTAACATCAACAGATGTATATAAAGCCACATCAGAGCTGATTATTACAGTATAACCATGCTGCTGAGCAACCTGCTGAATTGCATTATTAATTTTTTCCTGTACAGGTTTTACCAAATCAATCTGTTTTTGTCTCAATTCCGTAGCAACACGAATACGAACCTTCTGGATTTCTTCCGGGTTCATCTTTTCATTAACAGACTGCTCAAAGTCCTTTTGTGCATCTTCCGATAATTTTGCCATGGACTGCTGAATGGATTTGCTTTCAGGAAGGTTAGCCAATACATACTGGTAATTGATGGTAGCTACAGAAGAAGTAGCTGACGGCTGATAAACTTCCGCAGCAGAAGCCGTCGAACCTATTCCTAATGCAAACAACGCAGAACAGATAATTGCTAAAAATTGCTTTTTCATAAGATATCCTCCTAAAAAACATTAAGTCATTAGAGCTATTATATCATAAATAAATAAAAACCGTTATAGATTATTTATTATAATTAGATTAAAAATTTTAAAAACCTGCCAACAGCCCGACAATTTGCCGTTTCTTGTTAGACTATAAAAAATATTAAAATATAGTATTATTATGAAAGGATTGATTATATTTGAAAGAAGTTTTATGGTCTAAAGATTATATCCTAAATATAATAAATAATTTTTTATTGTTTATTATATTCTATATGCTGATGGTTTATACCACTTCATTTGCCATTTCCTCGTTAAACTGTACTGTAAGTGAAGCCGGTCTTGCTTCCGGAATATTCATCTTTGGAGCACTTATTTCCCGCTTATTGAGCGGCCGTTATCTTGATTTCATCGGACGCAAGAAACTGTTACTGTTTTCCGCCTGTCTATATTTAATAAGTACCGTAAGTTATCATTTTATTATAAACATGACATTTTTATTATTTTTACGTTTTATCCAGGGCTCTGCTTACGGTATGATGTCAACAGTAATCGCTACAGAAATAACTTCTATTATCCCTCAAAGCAGGCGCGGCGAAGGCATTGGGTACTTTACATTAAGCATCACACTCGGTTCAGCAATAGGACCATTTCTCGGCATTGTTCTGCCAAAGATAAATCCAGTTTATCCTTTATTTTTCTGTGATACGATTTCTCTGTTAATCGTATTCGTATCTTTCGTTACCAAAGTCCACAATGTAACTCCCGGATTTCGCCAGCGCATTGAAGTCAAATCATTACGCCTACGGACTTTTATTGAAACAACAGCTTTACCGATTTCCTTTATCGGTTTTTTAGGTGCAATCGGTTTTGCTTCCATTATGAGTTTTATCGGTACATACAGTGAAAACATCAATTTAGTTTTTGCCGGCAGCATATTTTTTATCGCTTATTCTTTAGCCTGTCTTATTTTTCGCCCGTTTTTCGGTATTTTACTGGATAAATACGGTAATCATGTCGTAATGTTCCCCGTTCTCTTTTCCATGATTGCCGGCTTTATACTTATAGCCATTGCTCATTCATCTTTTATCCTACTGCTCGGTGCCGTGCTTATCGGTACAGGATATGGTTCCATTCCTTCAGCCGGTCAAGCTATTGCTGTTCAAAAAGTGAAACCGAATAGGTTCAGCCTTGCTACTTCCACTTTATATATGTTTCTTGATGCCGGCAGCGGCGTAGGCCCTTACTTACTTGGAATGGTAGTACCAGTTTACGGGTTTCGTGCAATATATATCTGTGCAGCTCTACTTTCTGTAGTTGCCCTCATATTTTATTGCGCAACAATAACATTCAAACGTAAACATAATAAATAATATAAAAAATCCCGCAAAAATAATTTTGCGGGATTGCACTAGTACATAGTTTTATACATTACAGCCGTACTGAATTATAATGTAGTATTTTCTCCGACCAAACCGATAAAGCCGCCGTCTTTATCAACACCGCTTTCAGCATGTCCGATAAGCCATTTATTAGCAGCAAAAAGCAGCTGATTTTCACCTTTATTTTCTACCGGTTTTACTTTGAGCGGTAAATTCGTTCCTTTCGGCAGAACCACACCGCAGCGGAATTCTTCATTATTTTCGCGGCAAGGCGCATAATGCAGTGTCGTTGCATACAGTTCTACAGCCGTTCCTTTCGGTACGAAAAACAGTTCGACATTTTTCGTTTCATACGTATTATTGCTGTAGTCAATATCTTGCTGACGGCCGAGCATCAATACCAAATCCGTTGCCGCAATGTCGATTTCCGAACTACGGTGATATTCTACAGCATTTAATTTATTGTTATAACCGCTGCAGAAACCGAACTCCACTTCCATTCCGCCGAACACTTCATCCTGCATCTGTTTATAAAGCGGCAGTTTTTCTAAAACCTCATCAGACGGTTCATACACAACACCTTCTTTTATTGGCTCTTTGGCAAGCATCGCCTGTACAAAATCCGCTGTATCGATGTCCAAAACCCTGCCATACTGTTTAAATTCCTTGTCTGTTACACTCTTCATAACTTTCACCTCATAAGTTTTCTAAAATTTTTATTTCATTTTTCATGATATGCTTCGTTTTATCCGGCTCAATACCGTTTACCAGATATTCAAATACTATCTGCATGGCACGCTGTCCCTGCCTGTACGGATGCTGATAAATAACCGCTTTTATTACATGCTGTCTCATCATCTCCACCGTTGTCGGCACTGTATCAAAAGCCAAAATGGTAAGCTCGTCCTGTTTTCCCAGCGATAACACCGCTCTGCACGCACCGTACACTCCGGCAGCTACAATAAACAGCACATTTATTTCGGAATGTTTATTTAACATTTCCTTTGTTACATCATAAGAACATATATCATCATCATTATTTTCACGAATATCTATTATTTTAAAGCTCTTGTTTTCTTTTATTTTATATTCAAATCCTGCCAAACGCTGTTTATGCCCAAGAACTTTTGATGAACCCATAACAATGCCGATATTGGATTTTTGCGGAGCAATCATTTGAAGCAGAGCTCCTGCCGTTTCTCCTCCGTTCAAATAATCACTGCCTACATAACAATGACGTTTCGTATTATCGATATCATTATTTATCGTTACCACAAAAATTCCATTGTCTACAAATTCATTTATCTCTTTGGCAATTACCTCATCATTCACCGGATTAATAATAAGCGCATTTACTTTACTTTTAAGTTCTTCCATTATCTTATGTTGTGAAGAAACATCATACCCTCGCATATTGCGCCAAATAACTTCCAATCCGTAAATTTCATACTTTTCCGCTGCCAGTTTTATACCGCGGATGACCTCATCAAAAAACGGGTTGCCTTCTGATGAAAGCAGTACGCCAACCACCGGATGTTTTTTTCGGGCTGATAATGCTTTTCCGGCCGGATTTGGTTTATAGCCAAGTTGTTTCGCCATATTTAAAACCAACTCTTTCGTTTCTGGCTTAACATTGCCACGGTCATTAATGACCCTGTCCACCGTTCCACGCGATACACCGCACAAATCGGCAATTTTCTTTATCGTTACCATCAATCTTCCCCCACAATGCTATAAACTTCTATTTTAATTGCCTTCATGAACATATTATCATAATAATACACTTTATTGTTATATGAAAATATTTTTATAAAAAACATTTTCGCTTATACCCAATCAACGAAATTTTCAACTAACAACTAAAATAGAAAAAGGCTAAAAATTAAGGAAGATTTTACAAATATTCATTTTACTACTTATGTCAATGGCTGATACATTCAATATGTACCAGCCATCAAATTGTGATTATAGCATTAAAGGGATTTTACATATATTAGCAGCCAATGTCTTTGAGTTTTTTACCTTCCATAAGGTTCTGTTCAATCTTTTCCAAAGTAACCCCCTTAGTTTCCGGCACATAACGAATTGTCAGATATACAAACAAAGCGTTTAAAAGTGCATATAACCAGAAAGTCATAGTAGAACCAAGTGTATCCAAAAGTGTTAAGAATGTAGCACCGATTAAAGTACAAGACAGCCAGTTTGTCATTGTAGAACAAGCTATACCGAAATCACGGCTTTTAAGTGGCTGAATTTCCGAACATAAAATCCATACAACAGGACCTGCACCGAAACCAAAACCGATAATAGCTAATAAAACCATACCCGCGGATAAATAAGGTATCCAGCTTGCAGTTGAGCCACTTTCAAGTCCAAAGAAACATACGCCGAGAACAAACAAGGATACTGCCATTATGGCAAAACATCTTTTCAGTGCCGGTTTACGACCGGATTTATCAACAGTGCCTACAGCAATAAACGTTGCAAGTACGAAAACAAGACCGTTTACAACCGTACCAATCATCTGTTCTTCTGTAGATGAGAAACCGGCAATGCTTAAAATTTTCGGAGAATAATACATAATAATGTTAAAACCTGTAAGTTGTTGCATGAACTGTAACAATACACCTAAAAATACTGCACGACGAACATTCTTGTTAGCTTTGAATAATTCCCAGCCAGCCTGTTTTACTTTTAAGTTTTCTTTAATATCATGCAATTCTTCTTTAGCAATTTCAATATTTGTATGCATAGTGCTCAGAACATCAGCAGAATCCTGATATCTGCCTTTGGATGCAAGCCAGCGCGGACTTTCCGGCAGAGCCAGTACACAAAGAATAAGTAATACTGCCGGTATAGCAATTACCATGAGCATTGCACGCCAGTCACCCGTATAACTGAAATACGTATCAGATAAGAAAGCTACCAAAATACCAACCGTAACCATCAGCTGATAACCAGAAATAATACTGCCGCGGGCATTTTTATCGGACATTTCAGCCAAATAAAGCGGAGCCGTATATGAAGCAATACCTACAGATAAACCTAAAACAAGACGGGCACCGATTAGCATTTCTACACTTGTTGCATTACCAGAACCCAAGCAGCCTACGATAAATAATGCTGCACCAATCATCAATGATTTTTTACGACCAATGCCAGAAGATAATTTTGAAGCTACAATTGCACCAACAGCTGCACCGACCATCATAGAGCTTACAACCCATTCTTGAAGTCTGCTTGTAAGTTCCCATTCCTTAGCAATGAACGGCAATGCACCAGAAATAACGCCTTGGTCAAGACCGAAAAGCAAACCGGCCATACCTGCTACCACAAATACGAAAATTCGTACGAACTTCACTTTTCCTGCTGAAGTTGTTTGAAAAGTCTCTTTTATATTTTCCATTTTTAACTCTCCCCCATCCGATTAAATTATAATGCAGCTAAGTCTTCATAGCAGTCTTTTAACTGCATATATACCTTCTTATACAGTGCATGGCCTTTTTCATAATAATCATGTTCTTCCTTTATCGGAGCGCAGCTCGTACCTGCCTTGATGAATTCATCACAAGCTGAAACCACATCTTTGAACATGCCTGCACCTACACCGGCCAGAATTGCCACGCCAAGAGCCGGGCCTTCTTCGGAGGTCAGTGTTTTAACTTCGCAGTTGAACATATCCGCAAGCATCTGGCGCCATACAGGACTTTTTCCGCCGCCGCCGCACGCCATCATTTCAGCTACATTTACGCCCATGCCTTTTAAAATATCGTAGCAGTCGCTTAGTGAATAAGCTACGCCTTCCATAACGGCACGCATCATATTTTCTTTCGTATGAATAGCCGATAATCCGAAAAATACGCCTCTGGCATTCGGATTTAAATGCGGTGTACGTTCACCCATCAGATACGGCAGATACATGAGGCGGTCACTGCCGCACGGAATTTTTGCCACTGCTTCATTCATTAATACATACGGGTCTTTGCCGAGTTTTTCCGCTTCCAGTTTATAATTATCAGCAATATTGTCGCGGAACCATTTTAATGACAAACCTGCCGCCAACGTAACACCCATTACGTGCCAGCAGCCCGGCACGGCACAACAAAAAGTATGTACTCTGCCTTCAGGGTCGATGCTCAGTTTATCCGTATGTGCAAATACAACACCGCTCGTACCAATTGTCGTAAAAGCTCTGCCGTCCTTTACAATACCTGTGCCGATTGCCGCCGCCGCATTGTCGCCTGCACCGCCTACTACGACAGTATCTGTCGTCAAGCCGGATTTTTGTGCAAATTCCGCACTGATATGACCGGTAACTTCCGGTGATTCATAAACTTTTGCCAGCAGATTTTTATCTATATCGAGTTTTTCCAAAATTTCATCCGACCAGCAGCGGTTAGGAATGTCAAGAAGCTGCATACCGCTTGCATCGGAAACTTCCGTCGCATATTCACCTGTCATGCAAAAACGCACATAATCTTTCGGCAGTAAAATATGCGCACATTTAGCGTAATTTTCCGGTTCATTATTGCGTACCCATAAAATTTTGGCAGCCGTAAAACCGGTAAGTGCCGGATTTGCCGTAATTTCTATCAAACGTTTTGCACCGACTTTTTCCGTGATTTCCTCACATTCCTTCGCCGTGCGCTGGTCACACCATATAATTGAAGGGCGAATTACTTTATTGTCCTTGTCCAGCATAACAAGTCCGTGCATCTGTCCCGATAAGCCGACACCTTTAATATCTTTCGGGTCAACTTTTGATTTTGCAATTACCTGCTGAATTGTATGCAATGAAGCATTATACCAATCTTTTGGATTTTGTTCTGCCCAGCCGTTTTGCGGCTGATACAGCGGATACTCCTCACTTGCGGAAGCTATCGGCTGCATTGTTTCATTAAATAAAACCGTTTTTGTCGCCGATGTTCCGATATCCAGTCCCAATAAATATTTCATCTATAAAACCGCCTTTCCAAAACACACTCTCATTCACAATTTTGTGCTCAAGCACATTTGTTATTTTTAATATATCATCTTTGAATTTATCCGTCAATACTTATTTTTGATATTTTTCAGTTTTTTTCAAATTAAGCTTACTTCTTTTCATGTAATATGAAGCATCCCTATTTTACAAGGTTTCCCATGATTTATATCATTGGACCTACTGAACTTGTATCGATTTTCACTCCATCTAATTTTAAAAAAACAGTTTGGAAAATTATTATAAATTTTAAGAAAAATTTTTATTGACAAAAGCATTGTCCGGTGTTATTCTTTAATTGTGCTTAGGCACACAAATGAAAAGCAAACAATTAATCATGTATATAAAAAAGGAGAGTTTATCATGTTCACTAATATTCCAGAAGTAAAATGCGGTATTATTTCCGTAAGCCGCGACTGTTTTATTATTTCCCTTTCCGAAAATCGCCGCAAAGCCATCGTTGACGCATACAGCGCAAAATACGGCTCTATCTATGAAGCAAAAACAACTGTAGAAAACGAAACGGATATGCTCAAAGCTGTAGAAGAAGTAAAAAACGCCGGCTGCAATGCACTCGTTGTTTTCCTCGGCAACTTCGGTCCGGAAACACCGGAAACTTTAATCGCTCAAAAATTCGACGGTCCTGTAATGTATGTAGCTGCTGCTGAAGAAACGGGTAAAGATTTGATTAACGGACGCGGCGATGCTTACTGCGGTATGCTCAACTGCTCCTATAATCTTGGCCTGCGCAAAATCAAAGCATTCATTCCTGAATATCCGGTAGGTACAGCTGATGAAATCGCTGATATGATTAATGAATTCCAGCCTGTTGCCCGTGCTTTAATCGGTATTGCCAACCTTAAAATTATCACTTTCGGTCCTCGTCCGCAGGATTTCTTTGCCTGCAATGCTCCGATTAAACCGCTTTATGATATCGGTGTGGAAATCGAAGAAAACTCCGAACTCGACCTGCTCGTTTCCTATAAAGAACACGCTGATGACCCGCGCATTGATGACATTGTAAAAGATATGGCACAGGAAATGGGCGCAGCAAATCCTTATCCTGATTTATTAAAACGTATGGCTCAGTATGAACTTACACTGCTCGACTGGGCAGAAAAACATAAAGGAGCTCGCAAATATGTAGCATTTGCCAATAAATGCTGGCCGGCATTCCCGTCCCAGTTTGGTTTTGAACCGTGCTATGTAAACAGCCGTCTCGTTTCCCGCGGTATTCCTGTAGCCTGCGAAGTAGACATCTACGGCGCACTCAGCGAATATATCGGCACCTGCGTAAGCGGCGACGCTGTTACTCTGCTTGATATCAACAATTCCGTACCAAAAGATTTGTTTGAAGAAGACATCGCTCCGAAATACAGCCAGTATACTCTTAAAGATACATTCATGGGCTTCCACTGCGGCAACACTCCAATGTGCAAACTTGCCAAAGGCGCAATCAAATATCAGCTCATCCAGAACCGCCTCCTTGAAAACGGCGGCACTCCGGACATCACCCGCGGTACTTTGGAAGGCGACATTGCTCCTGGTCAAATCACTTTCTATCGTCTGCAAAGCAATGCAGCAGGACAGCTCCGCTCCTATATCGCTCAAGGTGAAGTTCTGCCTGTAGCAACACGCTCTTTCGGCGGTATCGGTATATTCGCCATTCCTGAAATGGGACGCTTCTATCGTCACGTTCTCATCGAAAAACAGTATCCGCATCACGGCGCAGTAGTATTCGGCCATTACGGCAAAGCATTATTTGACATCTTCAAATTCTTAGGTGTTGAAGATGTTGCTTTCAATCAGCCAAAAGGAATGATGTATCCTACTGAAAACCCTTTTGCTTAATTTGATATAAAACAGGGAGTGCCTTTTGAAGGCACTCTCTTAAATTCATAAAAGAAGGGATAATTCCATATGATTATTACCATTGGACGCCAATACGGCGCCGGCGGACGCGAAGTAGCCGAAAAACTGGCAAAAGAACTGCAAATTCCGCTTTATGACAGAAAACTCGTCGCTTTTATTTCTGCTCACCTGGAAAAAGGCGTAAGCCTTGACGAACTCGATTTAACATATGAAAATCTGTACGGCAGCGTATCTCCGTATGAAACAATGTTCGGCGATTTAAACGTGGAAGACGACAATTATCTTTTCACACCTCAGTCCAAAGCAATTCGCGCTTTGGCACAAAAAGGTTCCGGTATTTTTATCGGCCGCTGCACCAATTTCATTCTGAAAGACTGCGACAAAGCCTATCATTTCTTCATCGCGGCAGATGATGCTTACCGCCAGCAACGCGGCAATGAAGTTTATCATAAATCTTTAAAAGAACTGAAAAAAGAAGATGCAAAGCGCGCTTCCTATTATAACTACTATACCGGACAGAACTGGGGCGACCCTGTTGACTACGATATGATTATCAACACCGGCAAATGCGGTATTGATAAGGCTGTAAATATTATTTGCGACTATATAAAATAACTTTATCAACAACTTCTTTCTTAACTAAAATACAACATTATCTTATCAAACAGAAAAAGATGCAGTGATATACTGCATCTTTTTTCTTTATTTCTATATAAAACATCAAAAACTACTTAATTTATAATTGCGCCAGGCTTTTGCATCCTATAATCACCCCTTTTTTATCGCGCACAAAATCATTCGGTATCAAAACATCATTTCTTATTTGCTTCACTGCCTGCGCCACCAATGCCGAAGTTACATATACCGTATTTTTATTGGCAGGCGGCAGCCCGGTTACATTCCCGTAATTTATTTTATAAACATCCACCCCATTCACTTTACCGATTAAAACTTCCTGCGTTTCACAACGCGCCACCACCCCTGAAGGCGGGATAATTTCTGTCTTTTCGTTTTTAATAATCGTAATATCATGTACTGTCAAATTAATTATATCCATTTTTTAAACTCCTTTTAGGCTGCATGTAATTCATTTTCTGTATATCGGCTCTCATATAATATTGCCTATAAGTTTTTTTCTTCTTATAATATAATTAATATTATAAGAACTACTACTAGAAGGTGATATTCATGGTAATAAGTACATTGGACAGTATTATACGTTTATGCGTCGCTCTGATTTTAGGTGCCGTTATCGGTTATGAACGGCAGGCACAAAACAAAGCGGCAGGACTTCGGACGCATACGCTTGTCTGCGTCGGTTCATGCCTGTGCATGATTATTTCCATCAATATCGCTATGGACCATTTTCTGCTGTACGGCTATCGCAATGCCGACCCGGAACGTATCGCAGCGCAAGTCATCTCTGGCGTAGGTTTTTTAGGTGCCGGAACAATTCTTGCCAATCAAAAAGCCAGAAATATCCGCGGACTGACAACGGCGGCGGGATTATGGGCGGTTGCCGCCATCGGACTTGTTGTCGGTGCCGGTTATCTGGCTGTCGCCATTGCCGCTACCGTACTGATTTTCATCGTATTAACAGTATTTATCCGCCTTGATATACGGCTTAACAATCATTCACGCCATTATACGGTGCATATCATTATGAAAAACACGCCTGAACATTCCCGCCTTTTAGCGCAATATCTAGCGGAAAAACAGATACTTCTGGAAAGTTTCCGCGTTTTATCCGACGAAAACAGCGCACATAGTGAACTTGTCATCACCATTTCGGCACAAAATCAGTTGAAAAACGGGGAAATAATCAGTTATCTTCTGGCACTTAAAGGCATTATAATGGCTGAAATAGGCGAACCGAAAACAACTGCTAAAAAAGAAAAATAAAATGATAAATAATCTATTGCTGTAAAAAAAACTTCCGACAGTTTATCACTATCGGAAGTTTTTTTAGTTAAAATTCCAGTTTTCCACTGATACGTGCCTGTTCCAGTACCTGCATTACCTCTACGGAATGAGTCAGTTTTTCATAACACGTCTTATAATCTTTCTGCTTAAACATCTGTTCAAAAGCAGTAAATTCATCTATCATGCGGTGGTTGTGACGTTCTTTGCTGACGATTTTTTCCGTCCAGCCTTTTTTATTCACCGTGATTAAAGCGCATTCATTCGGCGCGCCGACAAGCCGCATATAACCTTTTTCACCCTGAAAAGTAATGCCGCTGATACTTTCGGAGTCTTTCGCCGCACTGCATACGGCAACAAATCCGTCATAATCCAAAAGTGCACTGCCGGAAATATCTATACCGTTAAAACCGATATTAGGACGATACACAATGTCTTTCGGTTTGCCGAACAGCCCGACGATAAAGTGCAGATTGTAAATATTCAAATCGTACAGTGCTCCTCCTGCGTGCTCAGGACTGAATGCCGGTGTTATTTCTTTATTTAAATATCTGTCATAACGGCTGGAATACTGCGCATAGTTGGCATGAATATAGCGAAGCGCACCGATTTCGTTCAAATTATCTTTTATATATCGGAAATTCGGCGAATAAATAAGTGTAATCGCTTCAAATAAAAACAGATTTTTTTCCTTAGCAATCCGTACCAGTTCTTCTGTTTCCTTTGCAGCCACTGTAAACGGTTTTTCGCAGATGACGTTCTTGCCCGCTTCCAGCGCCTGTTTCGTATACTGATAATGCACATTGTTTGCCACGGCTACGTAAATAAAATCTATGTCGCTGTCCGCCAGCATTTTTTCATAATCCGTGTACACTTTGCCGATATTGTGCTCTTTTGCTATCTTTTCCGCTTTTTCCCTGCTCTGCGGTCTTGAACAGATAGCTTCAATCGATATTCCTTCAACAGCCTTTGCTGCGCCTATCATTTCTCCTACAATTTTACCGTTACCGGCAATTCCTATTTTCATAATAATCCCCCTACCTGTTTTTCATCAATTCAGCTAAAATTTTTATACCCGTCTTTATCTGCGCCAAAGACAGCATTGCAAAACTTATGCGTATCTGTCTATGGGGTGCATGATGAACAAAAAACGGCGCACCGCTTGATATAATCACCCCTTTATCTCTTGCTTTCTCAATGATATCCTCTGCCGAAAGTCTATCCGGCAGATTGAGCCAGATGGACAGTCCCCCTGCCGGTTTTATATAGGAAATATCTTTCGGCAGGTAATTTTTCATCATTTTTAAGACAAAATCAAATTGTATTTTATAAATATTGCGAATAGAATTTAAATGTTTCTGCCACAGCCCTTCTCTCAGGTAATAGTCGAAAATCCGCTGCGTCAATCCGGATGTTGCAATATCGGCAATGTATTTCACATTTAAAAGTTTTTGGGCCAGTGCTGACGGAACTATCAAGTATGCAAGACGCAGACCCGGCAGAAACACTTTCGATAAGGTACGGATATAGATGACTCTGTCATCCGTATCATACGTTTTGAGCGGAACGGGAGCATTTTTACTGTAGTATAGACCTCCAATATAATCATCTTCCAGTATATACATATTATAATAACGTGCCAGTCCCATAAGCCGCCTGCTTACATATTTACTGTAGGATATTCCCGTCGGGTTCTGGATATTCGGCATTACATACATAAGACGCGGTTTAAACAACTTTAATTTATTTTCTAGGTCAATAAGGTCAATTCCTTCTTTTGTCAGTTTCACGTCAACGATTTTCGCTCCGCAGGAACGAAACGCCGCTATCGCTCCGGGATAGGTGGGATTTTCCACGAATACTACATCGCCGTGTTTTAAAAGTGCCCGCGCTACAATATCAATTCCCTGCTGCGCACCGGATATTATCTGCACATTCTGCTCGGTCGTCATTATTCTCTTTTGTGCCAGATACTGTACAATCGACTGCCGCAGCGGCATATATCCCCTGCTGTCCTGATACGTAAAGGCATATCCCTTATCCCGCTTTAAAATATCGTCTATCGCTTTTTGCAGTACCTCCAGAGAAATTATATCCGGATTGAGCGAAACACTGCTCATATTGATAACATCGCTCAGCCTGATATCTGTCTGCACTTCATCTGCCAATTCAGCAGCGATATCCGGTACTTCCTGCATTTCGCTCTCTGCCGGCACAATACGCTCTGCTATATAGCTGCCGCTGCCTCGCCGTGTAAAAACATAGCCGTTTTTCTCCAGTTCCCGATATGCACTGACCACTGTTCCCGGATTTATTGCCAGCTTCTGCGCCAAAAAACGCACTGGCGGTAATTTATACCCGGGCGACAGTATTTTATGCTTGATTTTATCCACTATTACTTCATAAAGCTGTACATACAACGGCGATTTAGCATTTTTATCCAACATTATAAAATCAGCCAGATTTCTCTCCATAATCCCCCTCTTTTCAAAAAAGACTTACTGCCTTATCGGCAATAAGTCTTTCCTTTTTTAATCTATTTATTATAAATCTGTCCCAGATAATACGTTACAAACTGCTGGGCAATTCTGCCGGAACGCCCGGAATGTTCCTGCGCCCATGCGCCCGCTTTTATTCTGAGTTCTTCTTTGTCCAGAACTATATCATGCTGTTTCAAAAGACCTGCAACGATATCCAGATATTCCTGCTGGTTCGGACTGAGATAATGAATTATCAAACCGAAACGGTCCGACAGGGAAATCGTTTCATTTAAAGTATCATTACGGTGCATATCGTCATCATCGGCTCCACGGTTTTTATAACTTTCCTTGATTAAATGACGACGATTGGAAGTGGCATAAATCAGCACATTTTCCGGCTTTGCCGAAGCTCCGCCTTCAATCGCCGATTTTAAATATTTATATTCCACTTCAAATTCCTCAAACGACAAATCATCAAGAAATATAATAAATTTTTTGCTGCTGTATGTTCGAAGTCTTTCCATGATTATCGGCAGTGCAGTAAGCTGTTCTTTCGTGAGCTGTACAAGACGCAGTCCTCTATCAAAAAATGAATTCACTACAGCTTTTACGCCGGAAGATTTACCTGTGCCTCTCGCACCGACTAAAAGCACATTATTTGCCGGCCGGCCTTCAACAAATGCCAAAGTATTATCCTTAAGCTGCTGTTTTTGATATTCATAGCCGATAAGCCCATCAAGACGCATTGCTTCAAAATGCTTAATTCCGACCAGTTCATCTTCATCGCTATCCCAGCGGAATGCTCTATAATCCGCCATATCACCGCTGCCGTAAGTACGATAGTATTCGATAAAAGCGTCTGCCTTGCCATTTATATCCGTCGCCTTTGCCAGATTTTCCTCCAGCATTTTAAACGCTGCCGAATTATTTTTCGTCGTCGGTTCATAATCATCGAGAAATTCGCATCCCAGCACAATACTCGGTTTCAAAACAAGCAGTTTCTCCAGTATTTCAATATCGTGACAAAATGCCTTGTACAAACTTGTACCTATTTTCCCGCCGGAGCTTTCCACCGCATACGATACGCAATTATTTTTATGTGCCAGCATATACAGAATATAAATTTTTATAATATTGCCTGACAATCCCAGTTTTTCCGCCTGTTCGATAAAGTCAGCCGCCAGTTTTCCCTTATCCATGCTTGCTCCGCAGACAAGACTATTGAAATCCTGTATTATTTTATCATCCAGCAAATGGTGGCATACCAGCAGTTTATGTAAATCCAACATAAAAATCCCTTCTTTTCATTTATTACTTATTGTGCTGACAAAGCTACAGTCTCTATTTGTTATTCATTTTCCTTTTAACAGCAAAAGAAAAACGGAAAAAATTCTTTCAACACTTCGCTCTTGCTGTACGGGGCGAGCTTTTGAAATTTAGCTCACGCTTTCCGATTTTCAAATGAAATTTACTAACATAACCTGTATACATTAAGCCCATATCAGCAATGCATACTTTATATTTAATAAGATTAAAGAATACATCGAACAAATATAAACTAAAAATTAACCAGCACAGCATGTTAGCACAATGAATAAAATATTATAAAAAAAATTATAGCTCATAAAAGAAAATTAGTACATAAATTTTTCTAAAAATATACCTTATTTTCCTTATGAGCTATATTATATATCATTTTCAGCCGCGGTCGAGCGGTATATAGAGGATTATCGTCGTTCCCTTATCTATTTCACTCTTCAGCTGTATCTTAATATCATGCGCCTTAGCAATCCATTCCGCTATGGAAAGACCGAGCCCCGTGCCGCCTACGCCGTTTTTCGTACGCGCCGTATCAACACGGTAAAAGCGTTCAAAAATTTTCTTTTGCTCTTCTTTATCAATACCGATACCATTATCGGTAATTTTTACAATCATCTGCTTGCCGTCGTTAGATGAAGATATTTCTATCCTTCCGCCGTCCGGCGTGTATTTTATACTGTTGTCCAGGAAAATACGCAGCATCTGCCTTATGCACAGCGGGTCGGCAAAAATATAACCGTCTTCATTCAGACTGCATGACACTGTATGCTGAGGAGCAATAAGCTGAGTATCTTTGGCTATATCGGCAATAAGCATTTTCATATCAATAGACTCTTTATGCAGTACCTGCCTTTTTTGGTCGGCACGTGCCAAAAACAGCAGTTTTTCAATCAACCGCTGCATATTAATCGCTTCCGAATGAATTGCCGTAATACATTCATCCGCCGTCTGCGGGTCATCCTTACCCCAGCGTGCCAGCATATCAGAATAACCGCAGATTACTGTCGCCGGTGTTCTAAGCTCATGTGAAGCATCCGATACGAACTGTCTTTGCTGTTCAAATCCTTTCTGTAGCCGCTCCAGCATTAAATTAAACGTATTAGCAAGTTCCTCCAGTTCATCATGCGTCGGCTGGACTTTTATACGCTGATTTAAATCCTGAATTTCAATCTCCTTAACCTTGCGGGTAATATCGCTGAGCGGCTTCAATAATTTTCGACTGAGCAGAAAGCCGCAGATTATGGAAATTATTACACCGGCAAGACCTGCGTAAAAAATAGTTTCTCCCAAATCGGTTAAAAATGCCTTCTCCGCCGTTATCGTGCGCAGAAAATGCAATGTATATACATTATCGTCTTTCTCGACCGTTCTTTGCGTATAGAATATCCAAAAATGCTTAAAATCTATGAACTTCAAATTATCCGGCAAAAGCACGTTGCGAATATAATCACCTATGCACCGATTTTGCTGCTGAAGCTCCAGACTATGCTGCACCTTATCAATGGAAATATATCGCGGTACACTGTCGTAAATTATATTGTTTCCGCTGTCCGTTATGCGTATTACAACACCGGGAATTAGCGATGATTTTTCCACATCATGAATAAAACTCTGCATCTCTTTTTCATTAGCTTTTTTCTCCGCATAATCGGCTGACAGCGTAATCGAAATTTCCGCTTCCCGATACAGCACGTAGTGAATACCAATAAGCGTGGCACTGAGTGTTATCACTAATATCATTGACAGCATAATACTGTAAATAAACGCCAGTTTCAAAGAAATAGGCATGTATTTCAGTCTTGGATGCACGCAGTTCGGTAAAATCCGCTTAAGTTTTGATAACATAGCCAATTCCTCTTACTGTATGAATGTATTTTTCATTGAACTCATCATCTATTTTGGAGCGCAGATATCGGATATATACGTCCACTACATTCGTATCTCCCATATATTCATAGCCCCAAATAGACTGCAAAATCTGCTCGCGCGACAGTACATGGTCATGATTTTGCAGCATATACAAAAGTAAATCGTATTCCTTCTTCGTAAGTTCTACAACCGTATCATCAACCATTACTTCATGCCGTTCTAAATATACTGTTATATTCTTAAACGTAAATACGGACGGCTCATCTTGTTTTATATTATTATTACGTTTGCGCAGTGCCGCACGAATTCGCGCCAGTAATTCCTGTATGGCAAAAGGCTTGGTAATATAATCATCCGCACCGATATCAAGACCTGTTACCTTGTCATTAATTTCATCCTTGGCCGTAAGCATAATAATCGGTATATCGGACAGTTTACGCACATTTTTGCAAATAGTAAGCCCATCCATACCCGGCAGCATAATATCCAGCAAAACCAAATCATAATCTTCCTGTATAATTCTTTCATAAGCACGAAGACCATTGCTTTCATTTGCTGTCTGAAAACCTTCATGCTCTAGTTCCATCTGCAAAAAACGGGCAATACGACGTTCATCTTCTACGATAAATATTTTTGCCATAACAACTCCTCCTCTAAAAAATCTCCTACTTATATAAAACCATGTTTTATACAAAATAAAAAGTAGTATTGTACATTTTTAATCAAATTTTAATTTAGTTGTAATTTTCTTTTAATATTCGTTGTTTATTATATAGGTGTAAGATGTTGGATGTACCTTACCTGAAAATGTAATAAAAATAATTTATATATATGGAGGATATTCTTATGAAAAAATTACTCGTTGCTCTTTTAAGTGTTCTTGTTATCTGTGTATTAGGCAGTGCCGCAGTATTTGCCGCTAAATACAATCCTAATATACAGCCTACCACAATCGCTGAAGTACAGAAAAATGCCTATGACGACCAGCATGTTGCCATCGACGGCAAATTTGTTAAACATCTCTATAAAGACGTATTCACTTTCAGAGATACTGCTGGCACGGAAATCAATGTAGAAGTTGACGACGACTGCCGCTATATTTTAGAAATGGATACACCGGTTCGCATTTTAGCAGAAGTTGATAAAGACTGGTACGGTATCGACCTTGAAGTAAAACGCATTCAAAAATTATAATAAAATCCTAAAATAAATATAAACAGTTGCAATCATAAAACTTCCCTCTTGCAACTGTTTTTCTTTTTTTAAGCGAAAAAATATTTGCCTTAAATTTCATATCATGTATAATATGGATAGCAATAATTTATAGAGGTAAACACTTTATGCAAAAATATGTTTTACAGTATACTATGATAGTATGCGGCGCTCTTATTTCCGCCATCTCCTGTAATCTTTTCTTAATTCCCAATCATTTTCTGTCCGGCGGCATAACCGGTATCGCCATCATTTTACATTACTTATTTGGACTGCCGATAGGTATGCAGAATATTGTATTCAATATTCCTATTTTATATATTGCATACCATTTCTTCGGTAAGCGGTATTTTTTCAACACAATTTTAGGGACATTTCTCTATTCGTTCTTTATTGATTTGACCTCATTCCTGACCCCGTATACGCCTCTACATAACAATCCGATGCTTTCTGCCATCGTTGCCGGCGTAGTCTCTGGTATAGGTTTCGGTTTAATCCTGCGCGCCAGTGCCAATACCGGCGGTGCTGATGTTGTCGCCGCTTTAATCCGAAAGCTCTATTCCTACAATATCGGTACCATGATATTCGCTTTAAACTGTCTCATCGTTTTATGCGGTT
>OGYT01000128.1_pt1 | contig 54956 bp, 48 predicted proteins | sample 1576631 | NCBI WGS metagenome assembly OGYT01 (sample SAMEA3541588, study PRJEB24748) | human gut metagenome | biome: human gut; feature: human-associated habitat; material: faeces | place: China | collected 2012
TAGCAATTCGGTATCAGAGGGGTCAAAATACCTTTTGACCCCAACATCATCATATGAAACTTTGAAATAGAAAACAGAAAAAATACATCAGGAAAGAAAGGAGTCGTTTTATGGTTGATAAACAGGAGCTTTCTTCTGCCGGCTTAAAATTTATGGATTTTGCTATCCGTTTTTTTAATATGGCTAAATGCCAGTATCAGCAGCAAAACCAGGTAAAAGCAAATAAAGCAGGATTTCAGGTTCTTTTTATTTTAAGTATGCCCGAATATACACAGCCTACTATGAGTTTTCTGGCTGACGAGATGGGGATCACAAAACAGCAGCTGACAAAGCTGGTAAATGATCTGGAAGCCATAGGACTGGTGAAAAGGATCCATGATGAGAGGAACCGGCGGCAGGTTTATGTGACATTGACAGATGACGGACGGACGGAATTTGAAGAAGTAAAACAGGCGATGCTTGAATGTACCATGGATGGACTGAAAGGATTTTCATCAGAAGAGCTGGGGCAGCTGGAGGATTGTCTGGAGAAATTGATTCCGTTATTGGTGAAATTCAAGGGGAGCTGTTAAACAGACAAAAGTATGGCAAAAAAGAGTGACAACAAATCTTCATCTGTTGCCACTCTTTTTTACAGCACCTTACTTAAGAAAGATTTCAGACGCTCATTTTTAGGATTTGAAAAGAATTCTTCCGGTGCAGCTTCTTCCACGAAGTAACCGCCGTCCATAAACATGACTCTGGTAGCGACTTCTCTTGCAAAGCCCATTTCGTGGGTTACTACTACCATGGTCATTTTTTCATCGGCCAGGTCACGCATTACGTTTAATACCTCGCCTACCATTTCCGGGTCAAGAGCAGAAGTCGGCTCATCAAAGAGCATTACGTCTGGTTTCATACAAAGTGCCCTCACAATGGCAATACGCTGTTTCTGACCACCGGATAACTGGCTTGGATATGCATGGACTCTGTCAGCAAGACCAACGCGCTCTAAAAGGCGCATAGCCTCTGCTTCTGCCTCCTGCTGGCTTTTGCCCTGAAGCTTCATAGGCGCCAATGTCAGGTTTTTCATGATATCCATATGCGGGAACAGATTGAACTGCTGGAATACCATTCCCATTTTCTGACGGTGTTTATCAATATCTGTCTTCGGATCTGTAATATCAGTGCCTTCAAAATAAATATGGCCTTTTGTAGGCTCTTCCAGACGGTTTAAGCAGCGTAAGAAGGTACTTTTACCGGAACCGGATGGTCCTACTACAAAAACTACATCACCTTTGTAAATATCTACTGTGATATCTTTTAATACATCGATTTTTCCAAAGCTCTTTCCAAGGTTCTGTACCTGGATCAAAGGCTCTCTTTTTTCATTACCGCTCACTCTGACGCAGCCTCCTTTCCAGAATCTGGATCAGTTTTGTGAAGATCATAACAATAACCAGGTAAACCAGTGCAACTGCGATCAATGGCATGAACGCACTGTAGGTTCTGCTTCGAATGATGTCGCCGCCCTTAGTAAGATCCTGGATCGCAATATAACCTGAAACAGAGGTCTCTTTTAACAGAGAAATGAACTCGTTGCACAAAGTTGGCAGTACGGTTTTGAATGCCTGGGGCATGATCACGTACCACATGGTCTGTGCGTAGTTGAAGCCAAGGCTTCGTCCTGCTTCCATCTGTCCTGCATCAATTGACATGATACCGCTTCGGAAAATTTCTGCAACATAAGCGCCGGAGTTGATGCCGAATGCCATGATCGCTACCGGAACTTTATCAATACGTGTACTTCCAAATACAACAAAATAGATGATCAGCAGCTGAACAACTACAGGTGTACCGCGGATAACTGTCAGGTAGATCTTGCACAGAATATTCAGCAGTTTTAATTTTCCTGTTTTATCGTGGGTAGAGCGGATCATACCTACGATAAATCCTAAAACAATGCCCATCATGCAGGCAAAGAAGGTTATGATCAGTGTAGTCTTAAGACCATCTGCAATATAATGCCACCGATCATCTGAAATAAAATTCAGATAAAATGCATCTGTAAAATTTTTCCACATGCCGATCATCCTTTACGTTTTAAATACTTGTTTCTAAGTAATACTTGTTTACTCTGCCTTGATGTACTTAGCTACGATCTCGTCCAGAGTTCCGTTGTCCTTTAAGCTCTCTAATGCTGTGTTGATCTTGTCAAGCAGCTCGGAATTGCCCTTCTTTACAGCAATAGCATACTCTTCTACAGTGAATGCTTCGTCTAAGATCTTTAAGCCTTCTGACTCAGATACAAAGGTCTTTGCCGGCTCACCGTCAATAACAACTGCATCGATCTTGCCCTGGCTTAATGCCTGAACAGCCTCAAAGCCCTTGTTATAACGCTCTACAGTAGTTCCGTCTGCTTCCAGATCAGATACGTAGATGTCACCGGTAGTTCCTAACTGAACACCAACAGTCACTCCCTTTAAGTCATCTGGACCAGCGATCTGGCTGTCTTCCTTAACGATGATCATCTGAGAAGCGGTTGCATAGGTATCAGAGAAATCTACAGATGCCTTACGGTCTTCTGTTACAGTCATACCAGCTAAAGCCATATCAGCCTTACCTGATACGATCTCAGGGATAATGGAATCAAATGCAACATCTTCGATCTCTAAGGTCATGCCAAGTTCATCAGCAATAGCCTGTGCGATATCAACATCAATACCTACAATCTTGTCTCCATCATAATACTCATATGGTGGGAACTCAGCGTTAGTAGCCATAACCAGTTTGCCGCCTGCTGCTTCCTTTGACTCAGCTGCTGTACTCTCTGCTGCAGTGGATTCTTCTTTTGCTGCTGCAGTTGTATCTGCTGCTGCAGCTGCTGTTGTCTCTTTTGCGGAACCGCCGCATGCGGTTAAGGATGCTGCCATAAGAGCAGCCATTGTCAGTGCCATCACTCTTTTTTTCATAATGTTTTCTCCTCTTGCATGTTTATGCATATTATTATGTTTTCCCTCAATAGATTCAGGGATGCTGTCTGTTCTATTATAATGCTTTTTTTCTTTTTAGCAAGAGTAAAATTATACATTATATCTATAAAGTTTATGCATAACCTTATCTTTTGCCATGAAAGTGTTATAAAGCGGCAATTTACTTTCTGAGAGCTGCCTGTACCAGGTGTTTGGCAAGAACAGCTGTGGTAACTGCACCTACGCCACCCGGAACAGGTGTAAGCTTTCCGGATTTTCCCTCTAACGTATCAGCTGCCACATCACCGCAGAGTTTTCCGTTTTCATCTACATTAATGCCTACATCGATCACTGTAGTATTTTCGCCTACATAAGAATCATCCAGCATTTTTGCTTTTCCTGCAGCTGCCACCAGTATCTCAGCCTGCTGGCAGGTTCCCGGCAGGTCTTTTGTACGGGTGTGGCAGATGGTGACTGTTGCGTTCTCTTTTAAAAGGAGCATGGAAAGCGGACGGCCTACTACCATGCTGCGGCCTACAATGACTGCTCTTTTTCCTTCCATGGGAATATTATAGGCTTTTAATACTTCGATGACTGCCTCCGGTGTACATGGTGCAAAGCCGGTAGGATCCCCGGAAAATACTTTTTCAATATTCACCGGTGAAATACCATCCAAATCTTTTTTGGGGTCGATCATAGCTTCAATGTCTTTTTCACAGATCTGCTTTGGAAGAGGACGAAGGAGAAGAATACCGCTTACATCTGTATCTGCGTTGATCGCAGTAAATTCTTTTTTGAAATCTTCATCTGTAATATCAGCAGGAAATGTATAGCACTGGGAGCGTAATCCAAATGCGTCCATTTTCTTTACTGCGCCTCTTTCGTAGGACATGTCATCCGGATTTTCCCCTACGCGGACAATAGCCAGCTTAGGTGCCGGCCCATTTATTTTTTCAAGCATTGCCCCTACTTCTTCTTTGATCTTTGCGGAAACAGGAGCGCCTTTTATTAATTCCATAACTATGTCCTCCTTTTATACAAGCTGTGCCAGGACTTTTTCGTAGATCTCATCTGCCTGGGAAGTACCGATCTTGATCATACGTTTTGCGCCCTGGTTGATCTCTTCTGCTTTCTCACGGTTTTTCATGGATTTCGTGTTTATATATACATTCATGACAGCTCCAAGAAGTGCTGTACGGGTAAATTGTACAGCTACGCCAACATCGCTTACTGCCATACGGCTGCCTTTATCTGCTAAAACGTCTAAGATTTCTAACAGTTCTAAGGCTTTCTCCATGATCTCTACCGGAACCATGCTGGCATCTAACAGCTTTTCTTCCATAATCGTTTCCTTGTGTTCTTTTTCTTCCGGTGTGGCAGACGGCAGGCGGTAGCATTCTGCTAGAGGTGCGAATACTTCTGCGTCACGGTCGGATAAATGTAAGAATTCCTGCTGCATGTTTTTTAAGCGCTCCAGATATTCCTGCATTTCTTCTTCTACTTCTGCATATTTTTTCTTTCCTACAGTCAGGTTTACCACCATCTGTCCCAGGGCATTTCCCAGCGCTCCCGCTAAAGCGGATGCTCCGCCGCCACCTGGAACCGGTGCCTTGGAAGAAAGGACCTCCAGGTATTCACATATCTTTTTCTCTTCTGTCATTTTCTCTCCTTGCTCCATACGTTCTGTCTGCAAAGCAGACAGATTGATAAAGAAACATTTACCTTAACATGCACACAATGCATGTTTTATTTTCCATATTTTCCCAATTACTGTTCTGACTTAACCATCACATCTTTTGTCAGATCTTTGATGACTTCGCCTGCAATGATCAGACCTACAACTGAGGGCACAAATGCCGTACTTCCCGGAATATCCCGGCGTTCCGTACATTTATGGGCTGCTCCCGGCGGGCAGATACAATGATTTCTGCAGCTGATTGCCATATCATTGATCGGTCTTACAGGCTGTTCTTCGGAGTAAACTACCTTTAATTTCTTTACTCCTCTTTTTTTCAGCTCACGGCGCATGACTTTTGCCAGTGGGCAGACTTTTGTTTTATAAATATCTGCCACCCGGAACATGGTGGGATCTAATTTATTTCCGGCACCCATGGAACTGATGATGGGAACTCCCTTTTCTTTTGCTTTCATTACCAGTTCCAGCTTGGCTGTAACAGTATCTACTGCATCTACAATATAATCGTAGTCTTCAAATGGAAATTCCCCTGCATTTTCCGGCAGGAAGAAGCATTTATGGACTTCTACTTCTGCATCTGGATTGATCTCCAGAATACGCTCTTTCATTACATCTGTCTTATATTTTCCTACTGTTTTACGGGTTGCAATGATCTGGCGGTTTAAGTTTGTCAGACATACTTTGTCATCGTCGATCAGGTCAAATGCACCTACTCCGCTTCGCACCAGTGCTTCACACACATAGCCGCCTACTCCGCCGATCCCGAATACTGCCACCCGGGAAGAAGCCAGCTTCTCCATGGCTGCTTTGCCAAATAATAATTCTGTTCTTGAAAACTGATTTAACATATGTTTTTTCCTCTTTGCAGTTCTCTTTAAATGTAATAAAACCAATCTGTTTCTTAAAAAATGATACTTCATACCTGCTGTCTTGTCAATTGGTAAACCTTTGGGTATAATAGTTATAACTAACTGGCGTATTCAGCCGCGAAAGAGGTGTACAGGACATGAATCCAATGAATTTTCTTGCTTTAAAACCATCCTGGGAAAAATTCCGGACCAATCACCCGAAGATGATCTCCTTTGTGAAAACAGCTTCCAGGGAAAGTTTTTTAGATGAGGGCAGCCTGATCGAGATCAAGGTTACAAACAGTTCTGGAAAGACCATGGCTGCTAATATCCGTGTAAAAAAAGATGATATTGAGTTTTTAGGAGGCTTAAAAAATGCGCTGGAGAAATGATTTCCCCAGCTTTTTCTTTTTTCCTTACTTTTTTTTGACAATTTAATGAAGTGTATATATTTTAGAACATTTGTATGTTAAAATTCAGATACATATCAATACATGCAGATAATACAGCACTTTACTTTAAGCTGCGGACACAGCTTTCCGGCAGTGTCAGAAAGGAGTTCCTATGTTAGAACTGATCCTCTATTTTGGTCCCGTTATCCTGGTAGTGCTTCTGGTGCTTCTCATCATAACCCAGGGGTATGTAAAAGCCCCGCCGGATCACGCCTACATTATTTCCGGTCTCAGAAAAGAGCCCAGAGTCCTGGTAGGCCGCGCCGGTTTAAAGCTGCCTTTTTTTGAACAGTTAGATAAGCTGTATCTTGGCCAGATCACTGTTGATATTAAAACAGATGAATACATTCCTACCAACGATTTTATCAATGTCATGGTAGATGCAGTTGCAAAGGTGCGCGTGGCAGATGATCCGGCTATGTTAAAGCTTGCTATGCGAAACTTCTTAAATAAGAACTCCGCCAAAATCGCCGCTGATCTGCAGGATTCTCTTCAGGGCAACATGCGTGAGATCATTGGTACGCTTACCCTTCGTGCCATTAATACAGACCGTGATTCTTTCTCTGACCAGGTTATGGCAAAGGCTTCCAAAGATATGGAAAAGCTTGGGATTGAGATCCTTTCCTGCAATATCCAGAATGTAACTGATGAACATGGCCTGATCCAGGATCTTGGTATGGATAACACATCTAAGATCCGCAAGGATGCTTCTATTGCAAAGGCTGAAGCGGAACGTGATATTGCCATCGCCCAGGCAGCTGCAGATAAAGCTTCCAATGAAGCACGGGTTCTTGCAGAAACAGAGATCGCCCAGAAAAACAATGAACTGGCTATTAAAAAGGCTGAATTGCAGAAAGCCTCTGACACGAAAAAGGCTGAAGCAGATGCTGCTTACGAGATCCAGAAACAGGAACAGCAAAAGACCATCCAGGCAGCTACTGTAAATGCCCAGATTGCTAAAGCTGAACGTGAAGCTGAACTGCGCAAACAGGAAGTTGCTGTACAGCAGCAGGCATTAGAAGCTGAGATCAATAAAAAAGCGGATGCCGACCGCTACGCTATTGAACAGGCAGCTGCCGCTGACCTGACCCGCCGCCAGAGAGAGGCGGAAGCTAAGAAATATGAGCGTGAAAAAGAAGCAGAAGCGCAAAAAGCACAGGCAGAAGCACAGAAATATGCTATGCTCCAGGAAGCAGAAGGTATCCGTGCCAAAGGTGAAGCAGAAGCTGCTGCCATCCAGGCAAAGGCTCTTGCAGAAGCAGAAGGTATGGAGAAAAAAGCCCAGGCTTACCAGAAATACAACCACGCTGCCATGGCAGAAATGATGATGAAAGTCCTTCCTGAGATTGCAGGAAAGATCGCAGAACCTTTATCCCAGATTGACAAGATCACTATTATCGGCGGAGGAAATGGGGCTGATGACGGTGTTGGCAATATTGCAGGCAATGTTCCTGTTGTTATGGCAAAGCTGTTTGAGTCCATGAAAGAGGCTACAGGCGTAGATCTTGCTGAGATCATGAAGGCAGATACATATGATGCCAAAGTCACCCGGAATATTAATCTGAATGGAGCCGCGGATGCTTTGAAACAGGTACCTGCTGCTGATACAGATCCCGCTGACAAACCTGTTGCTGAAAATGGAGCAGCTTCTGATACCAGTTCTGCCACAGTGAATTCCTGACCACATTTGTATAAATTTTTTGTTCAAAAAAGGGTTGCTGCACATAAACACAGCAACCCTTTTTTTATATTATTTTTTTAACCCTACTGTATTTAATTCGCCTTCACTTTTTGCTACTACAACTGCTGCAGCAGCATCACCTACAATATTAGGAATAACTCGTGCCATGTTCAAAATGCGGTCAATACCAGCTAACAGACCAATTGTTTCCAATGGCAGATGTACTGCATTCAAGACAATCGTCAGCATCACCAGACCGGAACCAGGGATACCTGCTGTTCCTACGGAAGCTAAAACTGCTGTTACCATGACCATGATCTGCTGGGTCAGTGTTAATTGAATGCCAAAAACCTGTGATGCAAAAATAACTGCTACTGCCTCATAAATTGCTGTTCCATTCATATTCATAACTGCACCGAATGGAATAACAAAATCTGCAATCTTATCACTGACACCTAACTCTTTCGTGCATTTTAAGTTTAATGGTATCGTTGCCACACTGGAGCAGGTTGCAAATACAAAAAGCATTGCTTCTTTCATGACCGAGAAAAAACGAATCGGACTGATTCCGCCGTACAGACCAGCCATTAATCCACCTTGTACAAAAATGGTAAATAGTGCACAGGTAATATAACATGCAGCAATTGTTTTCATATAAGGAAGCATTACATCCATACCATATTTACCAACAATATTTGCCATCAGACCAAATACGCCATATGGTGTAAATTCCAGAACAATATTCGTAATTTCCTTCCATGCCTCTGTCCATGCACGAAAGAAATTCAAAACAGGTTCTCCTTTTTCTCCCAGTTTGATCAAAGCAAAGCCTAACAATAATGAGAAAAAGATGATCTGAAGCAGATTCTGGGTGCTTAAAGAATTAAATGGATTGGTTGGGATAATGTCCATCAGGGTATCTACAATACTTGGGATTTCTTTTGCATCATAGGCCTGCGCTGACTCCATCACAAATCCAGCACCGATCTGCATGATATTACATAAAACAAGACCAATAGCAACGGCTATTGCAGTACCGCCAAGAAAAATTCCTAATGTCTTTCCTCCAATTTTTCCTAATGTTTTAAAATCCTTTACATCTGCTGCCGAACATATCAAAAGTCCCAGCACCAATGGTGCAACTACCATGGTCAAAAGACGTGTTAGGATTGTTCCAAGAAATGCCAGCTTTGTTGCTTTCTCTCCAAAAATAAGTCCTGCTGCAATACCAAGAACAAATCCCACCATAATTCTTGTAAATAAACCCAGCTGATTCCATTTTTTTATTGGATTCATATGTGCACACCCCCGCTTTTTATACAAATCTGCATACATGGTCTACTGCAATATCAGAAAATCCATAAGCTTCTGCTTTGGTCAGTTTGCCGTTGCAGACCTGAATGATCTCATCTAAAAGCATTTTTCCACTTTCTTCAATTGTCTTCGTTCCCTCAATGATCCCGCTTAAATCCACATCCATATTATCTTCCATATGTGTGTACGTCCGTTTATTGGCTGTTACCTTTAAAACTGGTGCAATGGCATTTCCAGTTGGAGTTCCCCGTCCCGTTGTGAAGATCACGCAGGCACATCCGGCTGCTACCATGGATGTAACAGAAGAGATGTCATATCCTGCTGTATCCATAACAATGGCACCATGTTTGCTCGGGCGTACCGCCTGCTCCAATACTTCAACAATAGGTCTTGTTCCGCCTTTACGGATACATCCAAGACTCTTTTCATCCAGTGTAGAAAGCCCTCCTGCTTTGTTTCCAGGTGTTGGCTGTCCTGCACGGCAGTCCTGTCCTGCCTGTTTTAAATGTTTTTCATATTCTTCACAGACACGGATTACCTGATTGTGGATCTTAGGTGTTGCTCCTCGTTTTGCCACAATATGTTCTCCACCGATCCATTCAATGGATTCACTCATGATCGTAGATGCTCCAAGATCTACTAAAAGATCACTTAACTCTCCTACTGCCGGATTGGAAGCAATTCCAGATGTAGCATCGGATCCGCCACATTCAATTCCCATAAGCAGTTCAGAAATATCGCACCATTCTTTTCTTACGAGACCAGCCTGTGCTGCCAGTTCTCTTGCTGCTCTTGTAGCCTTTTCAATAGTCTTTAAGGTACCGCCTTCTTCCTGGATTCCGAAAGACACTACCGGTTTATCTGTCATCTTCTGGATCTTTTCTCTTAACTGCTTATGTCCTACTGTTTCGCATCCAAGACCGATGATCACAACTCCGTATACATTAGGATTACATGCAAAACCAGTTAATATCTTCTGGGACATGGCTGTATTGTCTGCTACATCTGAACATCCCGTATTAAATACAATATTTACAGCCCCTCTTACCTGGCTTGCAACAATACGGCTTGACTCACTTCCGCAGGCACAGGCTGGAAGAATCAGTACATGATTACGGATCCCCACTCTTCCATCGGAACGGCGGTATCCCAGAAACTGGATCTTTTCTCCATTTTCTGTTTTCCGGATCTCAACAGGCTCTTCGCCCTTTTCTTCTACCAGTTCGCTTTCATAGTCACGGGGCACACTATAAATATTGTTATGATCTACCAGGCATCCTGCATCGATCTTTCTTGTAGTCTTTCCGATCAGCTCTCCATATTTTATAACTTCCTGTCCTTCATCCAGATCTGTCAGTGAGATCTTATGGGAAAATGGGATTGCCTCTTTTGCTAAAATTTCCAGATCCTCATTTTTGCTGCGGTAATGGACCACTTCCCCTGCTTTTACATCTCTTACACAGGTTACTACATTGTCTTTTGGATCCATGATCAGTGCATCTACCTTCATATTTTTCCTCCTGCTACATTCATTTTTTTGGCTCATCTGTATCTCTTGACATCAGTATAGATCTGCTATATGATAAAATCAATTTTATGATTTTTATGTTATTATAAATTGAATTTATACACAAAAGGAGATCCCATGCAGCCAGAAATGAAATATATTTACACTGTTTATCAATGCGGAAGCTTCTCAAAAGCAGCCGAAAAGCTTTTCCTGACCCAGCCTGCTTTAAGTATTTCCGTACAAAAAGTAGAACATGAAGTGGGAATGCCCTTATTTAACCGGGACAAAAAGCCTTTGGAGCTGACTGAAGCCGGCATGATCTATATCCAGAAAATTGAGCAGATCCAGCATTTAGAGCAGGAGCTTGCCATGCAGCTGAATGACCTGACTGATCTGAAAACAGGACATCTGCGTGTTGGCGGAACTCATTATTTTAATGCCTATATTCTTCCCCCTGTTATTGCAGCTTACAAAAAAAAGTTCCCGGGGATCAGTTTTCAACTTATTGAAGCTGGTTCCTGGGAACTGATTGATATGTTAAAAAATGACAAAATAGACTTGACCTTTAATTGTACTCCTAATCCTTCTGATAAACTGCGTCGTTCTCCTTCCTTTCAGGATACGATCCTGTTAGCTGTTCCAAGCCATTTTTCTGTAAACCGTTTTTTCACTGAAACAGCTCTTTCCTCTCAAGATGTCCTGGCACGTAAATTTGAGGATCCAGACTGCCCTTCTATTACTTTACAGGCGTTTGCAGATACACCTTTTATTTTACTGACTCCAGGCAACAATCTTCGTAAACGGAGTATGACTTTTTTTAAAGAAGCAGGAATAACTCCCAATATCACCATGGAGGTATCACAGTTGGTAACCTCTTATCATCTGGCCAGATCCGGGATCGGGGCAGCTTTTATCAGTGACTGGATGCTGACTAACGCACACCCTGAAATGTCTTATTATAAGATCAATTCTCCTGCTTCTGTGCGATTATTTGATATCGTTACTTCAGGTAAGAATTATTTATCCAAAGCCCAGAAAGCCTTTATTGATCTCTTTCAGGCTTATTATAAAAATTATATCTATTGATCTGACGTATCCAGATCATCTGCTTCTGGTTCTTCCTGAACTAACTTTTCCTGGGCTGATCCTTCCTGGATTGTTTCTTCCGGCTCTTCACTGCCATCCTTTAACTTCCAGCGAAGGATCACCCTGAACAGGTCTCCTTCTACCTCTATCTTCATGGTACCTCCCTGGACTTCGGTAAAGCTTCTTGCAATGGCAAGACCAAGACCGGAGCCTTCTGTATTTCTGGACGCATCCCCTCTTACGAAACGTTCTGTCAGCTCTTCCGGTGAGATTTTCAGTTCTTCTGCGGAGATGTTTCGCAGTGTTACCTGCACATATTCTCCGTCTTTTTCTGCCTTAATATAAGCCCTAGTGCCTTTCATGCCATACTTGGTGATGTTCACCAGGAGATTTTCAAAGATACGGCAGGTCTTCTGGCCGTCTAAGGACGCCGCCAGGCGCTCATTTGGCAGGTCAAAATGGAACTGAATGCCGCTGGCTTCTATTTTATCGGAAAGTTCAAAACGGACCTGTTTTAACAGACTGACCACATCTACCTCTTCTGGATGAAGGACTACGGTACCGTTTGCCGCCTTGCTTACCTCAAACAGGTCTTCGATCAGCTCTTTTAAGCGCATGGATTTCTGGTCTAAGATCTGGATGTAGGAGTTTCGCTCTTCTTCGGTAATATTTTCCTGCTTTAACAGGTTTACATAAGTAATAATGGCAGTCAATGGTGTTTTTAAGTCGTGGGAAACATTGGTGATCAGCTCGGTTTTGGTGCGCTCGCTTTTCACTTCTTTTTCCACTGCTTTTTTGAAGCCTTCCTGCACCTTAAACAGCTGGTTTTTAAATGGCTCAAAAATCCCTAAATCTTCCTCTTCTTTTACATCCAGATTGCCTTCTGCCATTTCCTGGATGCAGTTAAGGAGTCTGTGGTATTTTTCCTGCACCTTGCCCCAGTATTTCTTCAGCAGGAAGAATAATGCAATAGAGTAAAGGATCAGCGCGCCGATGCCCCAGAACCACAGCAGGGAGATGCATGCAAGGATCACAAAGTTTGCAATCACTGCTTTTCCGATGATCTTGCTGGACCTGCTTTCCCAGTCTGTCTGGGAGAACAGATCCAGACCTGTGCATACCCAGTGTTTGCAGAAGCAAAGGAATTTTCCAACCCAGGTGCGCTCTTTAAAGTAGCGCCATGGTCCTAAACTGAAGAAGGAACGGAAATTAGTAACTCCCCAGTAAAACATTCCGTAAATGACCACCCAGAACAGGAAATTGGCTGCAACGGCCAGAGCATTGGCCATAAATGGTAAAAAGCCTGCTTTTGCCAGCTCTGCCTGGAGAGTTCCTGCCATAAAGCTGCGTACTATATCTAACGGGATCTCCATATTTAAGAAAAACAGCAGCCAGCCCACTCCGATGACGCAAAGAGGCTCAAGTGACCAGCTGAATATCTTCATTTTGACCACTTCCATTCCCGGGATAAAGGGGATGAGAAGCGCCGCCACCAGGACCGCCAGGCTTACATACATAATAACGGTAATAAATCCATGACCTCTTTGATAGTCATAATTATCATATGTATATACATTTTGTGGCTTTTCCTCATTCCAGCTGCCAAATTTCGTTGGCTGACAGCGGAATTTAACTGTCATGTTCCTTGGGCCGCTAAATTCCAGACCAGATCTATGGTAGCTGTTTGTAAGTCTTGCAGCCAATGGATCATAGAATTCAAAACGGCCAATGGAACGGATCAGGCCGGAGCAGTTGCTTTCAAGACCTGTTACATCGGACACAGTCAGCCTCCCATTTTCATCAAAATGTACGGTAAACTGAAGCTCATTGTCCGCTACTGTCCGGGAGAATATTTCCTCAGGACTATTTACATTGCTGCGCAGGTATCCGCCCTGTGGATCCATGACCCCATAGGAGATACGTTCATTATACTGGTTATAAAGATTATTCCAGGTGGTTCCCAGTTCATCGATCAGATCCTTCATTTCTTCTCTGAAAGCCGTAATATCTTCTGCGTCTTCATTTCCAGCTGCCTGCTGCTGTTCTGTAATGGCCGGGTCTGCTGCCTCTGCTAAGGCTTCTGTCTGAGCCACCGTCTGCCCGGATGTCTGATCTGCACTTTCTATTGTAACCACATTTTCTGCCACATCTGCACTGACCACTGCATCTGCACCAGATACCGGATCCGTCTTTTTTTCTGTTTCCGGTACATTCTGTGCATCTTCTCCATGCAGAACATCCACAGCCCCGATTCCATCTCCTGCAAGAAATGTCTGGGAATAAGTAAGGATACCACCATTTTCTTCCTGTTTCTGCTGATGCCAGAGAACGTAGCTGAAGTTCATCACCTGGGTAGCCAGATTTCCAAATTCCCCTGCTGCTTCTGTTTCCTGTCTGCGGTTTCTGCTGCTGAACTCCGCCGCTTTCTCTTCCATATAGGGATATAGCCCCACTGTGGTACCCGCAGCAATAAAAACCGTCAGTATCATGGCTATAATTCCCATGATTTTCCAATTATGGCTTTTCTTTACAATATTTTCCCTTACGATATTTTCATTTGCAACATTTCTCTTTTCCAGATCATCACTGTTTTTCAAGTTTGTATCCAACGCCCCACACCACCTTTATATATTTTGGATCTTTTGGATCCACTTCGATTTTTTCCCGGAGGTTGCGTATATGTACCATGACAGTATCTGTATTGATCGCCCGTTCGTTCCAGACTCTTTCGTAAATTTCTTCTGCCGGAAAGACTCTTCCTGGATTGCGGATGAGAAGGAGAAGGATCTTAAATTCAATGGGAGTCACTTTTACGTTTTTGCCGTCTGCAATGACTTCCACTGTCTCCTCATTTACTTCCAGTCCGCCCACCTGGTGGATCTTTGGATTTTCCTTCTGTCCGGAATTTAGCCGGTCTAAGAAGCGGTGATACCTGCGCAGCTGGGAATTGACTCTTGCCATTAATTCCATAGGTGTAAATGGCTTTGTTACATAGTCATCCGCTCCTATGTTCAATCCCAGGATCTTATCCACCTCTTCTGCCTTTGCCGAAAGGAAGATCACCGGAAAGTCGTATTTTTCCCGCAGCTTTGCAGTCATGGTGATACCGTCCATTACCGGCATCATCACGTCTACGATAGCCAGGTCAATAGGTCTTTCTTCCAGGATCTTTAAGCCTTCAAGACCGTTTTCTGCCTGAAATACCTGATACCCCTGGCTGCGCAGGAAAATTTCCACTCCCTGGCGTATTTCTTTGTCATCCTCTACTAAAAGGATACTGTCTCCGTTCATATACTCATTTCCTCCTTACGTTTTATATAGTAGCAATGAAATTGGAAGAGGCGCTTCATAAAAAATGAAAGTTTTTCTAAAGAATTATAACATAGGAAGGCTTCTCCCACCAGAGATAGAAAAAATACCAGTAAGAAAACCGGGTGGAGAAGTTCCCGCCGGCAGGCGGGAATGCCGTGCTGGAAAACCAGACGCAAAAAATCGGCAGATCTGCACAAAAAAGGACCACCCGGTGCAGCCACACAGGCCACACCAGAGCAGTCCTATTTTCATGTTTTCCAGATTTTTCCAAAATCCTGTTTTTAGAAACTCTTACAGGATATCCTGATGCATCAGATGCCTGATCCGCTCATCATTCAGGCCCTTAATAACCTCAACTGCCATGCGGACAGTGTTTTCCACATCTTCAATGGCACAGAAATTATAATGGCTGTGTACATAACGGCTTGGAATGCCAAGTACCAGGGTTGGTACGGCTTTTCCTGCAAGGCTGATCTTGCCTGCGTTAGTGCTGCCGCCTCTTCTTACTGTATCCTGGTAGGTAATGCCCATGGTATCGCCCAGTTCATGTGCGTACTCTAAGAATGCAGGATTGGTGATATAGCTCTTGTCCATGCAGCGGATCTGTACGCCTTTATGCATGCCGCCCTGGGATTTTTCAGGGCTGTAGTAAAAGTCATCTGCTGGGGATCCTTCAAATACAATAGCCAGGTCTGGCTGGACCTGTGCGGAGGTAACGGTCGCACCCCTCATGCCAACCTCTTCCTGGGAGGCAAAAGCGCCTACTACTTCTACTGCCAGATCATCTTTTACAGCCTGCAGTGCTCTTAAAGTGTGGATGATGCAGGCACAGCCCATGCGGTTGTCAAAAGCTTTGCCAAAACATAATCCATGTTCTTCGTCATATTCAAAGGCAACTTCCGGAGCAGCCGGATCACCAATATTGATACCGAAGCTTTCCATTGCCTCTTTTTTGCTGCATGCACCTACATCTAAGAACATTTCACGGATATCTAATGGGGCGCTTTTTTCTTTATCTGTCATAAAATGTACCGGGCGGGAGGTTATAATGCCTTTGACCAGCTTTCCGGCTCTGGTGCGTACCAGTAAGGTGTGTGCCGGGATACTTGGCAGATCCATTCCACCTAACATAATAAGGCTTAACAGACCATTTTCCATGATCCCCTGTACCATAAATCCGCACTCATCTGTATGGGCATCCAGCATAAGAACAGGCTTTCTGCCCTCTGCATTACCGCCGATCCTTGCGTAAACATTGTTCATGGCATCATTAGTCAGACTCATGCCTGTGCAGTGTTTTCTTACAGCTCTTACTACGTCTTCCTCAAATCCACTGGGGCCAAAAGCATTGGTCAGATCCCTTAATACATTCATATCAATCATGTTCATATGTTCCTCTTACTAAAAGAGTTCCTCCTTCCATCATCTTACGGCCGCCTGCAATAACGGTATCCAATGTTAAGTCATCTTTGATCAGCAGGATATCTGCGTCAGCGCCTGCCATGATATGGCCTTTTTTCTTCTCGATCTCCAGTGCTTTTGCAACATTGGAAGTAAAATAGGTCAGTGCCTCAGCAAAGTCAAAACCACCTCTGGTGACTAAAGAACACATCTGTGCATACATATTTCCCACATCGGTAACACCGATCTCTTTTAACATGCCTGCTTCATCATAGCTGGACCAGCTTCCCTGACCGTCAGAACTGAAGGTAATGTGATCCATAGGAACATCTGCTGACTTTGCCTCTTCAAGAAGTGCAGGCATTGGATCATGTCCGATGACTGGCTCGCCATTTACAAAGTCTTCACAGGTAATGTCAATATAACCGCCCATTTTTGCCAGTTTCAGTCCATCCAGATACAGTTCATGATTGCGGCTCATATGAGTAGGCTGAAAGGTCTTTACCGGGATATCAGTCTCAGCCAGTGCCTCAAATACAGGCCCTAATTTCTTCTTTCCGCTTCCCATATGTAAAACGATAAATCCAGGCTTTCCGCCGATCATGCCTGCAGTACGTACATCACTTCCTAAACGGATCAGCTCATCTACAGAGATATTTGGTGCCCTGTGGTCAGAAAGAGCCAGTTTCAAGCCCATTATCTCGTCTACAAAGGCAATATCCTTCTTTACGCTTCCTGTTAAGGTCACCGACGGATAGCCGTAGGCACCGCAGAGAGCATAAGCAGTAATGCCTTCTTCCTTTAATGCCTTTACCTTCGCTAACAGGTTTTCCACACTGCGGGACATATCATCTGTTCCAAGAAGTCCTAAAACAGTAGTGATACCAGCTTTTAAAATAGAAGAAAGCTCAACCTGGGGAGTTCTTGTATGAAAGCTTCCTTCTCCGCCGCCGCCTGTTACATGAACATGACGGTCGATCAGACCTGGTGTTAAGCGCATTCCTTTTGCATCGATGACTTCACAGCCAGTACCTCCTTCCAGGTTATCTCCTACTGCCTCGATCTTTCCTCCGCACACTAAAACATCTTTGATTCCAAGGTGTTCCGGTGCGTATACATCAGCTTGTTTCAATAATATCATGGTTATATTTCTCCTAAATATATTATGATGTACTCTCGGAATCTTTCCTGCACCTGCTTTTGCGGCCGATTTTCCGCCAGTCGCACCCGAATTTTATCAACGTACGCACCGCGTACGCCTCAAAAATTTGGGCACAACTGACAAAAAATCTTCTCGCAAAATCAAGTACAAAAAGATTCTGAGAGTACATATTATGAATTTCCCAGACGCAGCTGCATCCGGACCGGATATCCATATTTACTTCTCTTTGTAGAAATCCGGTACAACTTTTTCATGGTACTCAGCTGCTGCCTGACGGAGACTTTCGTTAAGCAGCAGATCCAGTCCGGTCATTGCCAGCCCTTTTGCACCTTTAATGCAGATCTCATCTGCCCCCGGTTCCGCAGCAACTTTGGCATACTGGCTGGAATGGGCCGGGATCTCTTCATCTGTAATAGACAAATAATCATGGATCGCCGGGATCTTAATGGACACATTTCCAATGTCAGAAGAACCAAAGAGCAGTTTCGGATCAGGCAGACACATGCCAACGCCTACACGGGCCATATTTTCCTTAAAATCTTCACAGATCGGCAGACATGGATAACGCTCTGCATAGATCGGTTCTGACTGGATCTGTACCTTTGCACCTGTAAGGCTTTCCGCCCGCTTTGCACAGCTGATGATCATATTCTGAAGCTCATCAACTCGCTTCATCGTTGCTGCACGGATACAGAACTCAGATTTTGAAAATCCCGGTATTATATTGGAGGCAGTTCCGCCCTCTAAAATAACCCCGTTTACATTGTCCTCTGTTTCAAATAACGGGCGCAGCATATCGATCTGGTTAAACACGCTGATAGCTGCCGTCAGGGCATTGATGCCAGTTGCCGGTGCAGAGGAATGGGCAGACTGTCCTGTAAAGGAAATGGTAAGACTTCCGGAAGCTCTTCCGTTCCGGTTAATATAGTTCCTGCTTTCACCGCCACAGGTGGGATGGATCATCAGTGCAAAATCCACTCCATCAAAGCCGCCCCGTTCCAGCATAATAGCCTTTCCGGCACCGCCTTCTTCTGCAGGAGTTCCAATGATCCAAACTTCTCCTGCAATTCCCATTTCCACAAATATTTTCGCTAAAGAAGCAAATGCACCGGAAGCACAGGTGGCGATCACATTATGGCCGCAGCCATGTCCTACGCCTCTTAAAGCATCATATTCTGCTAAAAAAGCCACTACCGGGCCTTTTCCTGTTCCTTTTTTCACTGCCTTAAAGGATGTTGGAAGGTCACAGCAGCCTCTTTCTGTTTCAAATCCCTGTTTTTCCAGGAAATCACATATCTTGGCAGATGATTTAAACTCCTGAAAACCGATCTCCGGCTCATCATGGATGCTATGAGAAAGCTGGATCAGCTGCGGTCTTAACCGCTCTGTCTCCTCACATATCTTTTTCTTCCATTCATCCACAGAGATTCCTTTTATTTCTGTCATGATCCACACCTCCAAAAAATAAAATGATGTAAGTGTCAAAAGTATAAATTGCGTTTGTGCTCGCACAAATAAGCAATTTATACTTATTGACACGCCGAACACCGAAAACGAAATAAAATGGTGTGAACACGCCATTTTATGGGAGTTTGAGGTGTTCGAGGATTGCGGGAATTGCATAGCAATGGAGCAATCCGGTTACATCAGTGAGTGGCAAAATTTACTTTTGACACTCACATCATAAAATGTGTATACAAAAAGCTGCAGACGTATCCAAATGGCGCCTGCAGCCTTACTTAATTACAGCTTAAAGCAGATGACAAGCAGCCATATGTCCTGGTTCTACTTCACGTAGCACCGGCTTTTCCTGACGGCAGCGGTCGGTAGCATATGGGCATCGGTCGCTGAAATAACAGCCCTTTGGAAGGTTTACAGGGCTTGGGATCTCTCCCTTTGCATCAATTCCCTGAACCAGCGGCTTTTCGCCTACAGTAGGAACTGCTGCAAACAGCACCTTGGTATACGGATGTACCGGATTGGTGAAAAGGGTGTGTTTATCTCCCATTTCCACAATACTTCCCAGATACATAACGCCCAGTCTGTCACTGATGTGACGTACAACTGATAAGTCATGTGCAATAAACAGATAAGAGAAATTAAACTCATCTTTCAGATCCATTAACAGGTTTAAGATCTGGGCCTGAATGGATACGTCCAGAGCGGATACCGGCTCATCGGCAATGATGAACTCCGGATTTACAGCTAAGGCTCTTGCAATACCAATACGCTGTCTCTGTCCGCCGGAGAACTGATGAGGGTATCTTCCAGCCTGCTCCGGTCTTAAACCAACACGGGCTAAAATACTCATGCAGCGTTCTCTTGCTTCTTCTTTGGTCTTTGCAATGCCATGGAACAGAAGGGGTTCCATAATGATGTCAGCAACTCTCTGTCTCGGATTTAAGGATGCATAAGGATCCTGGAAGATCATCTGCATGCTCTTGCGGTAAGGAAGAAGCTCATTTGGTCCTAAGTGGCTGATATCTTTTCCTTTATAGAGTACCTGTCCGGAGGTTGGCTCCAGGAGGCGGATAACGGTTCTTGCTGTAGTAGATTTACCGCAGCCGCTTTCTCCTACCAGACTGAAAACTTCCCCTTTTTTAATCTCAAAGCTTACATCATTTACAGCGTGAACTACTTTATCTTCTTTTACAAGCTTTCCCTTTTCAAAACGAAGGGACTGCAGGAGGCCTTTTGTAAGGTGGAACTCCTGACATACATTTTTTACTTCAATGAGAGTCTTGGATGTTTCCATTTATGCTTCCTCCTGTTCTTTTTTCTTTAACAGTGGGAAGTGACATGCAGCCATATGGCCCGGTCCCACTTCCTGCATCTGCGGCTTTTCATGGCGGCATATCTCCTGGCAGTATTTACATCTTGGTGCAAAATAACAGCCTTCCGGCAGCTCAAACATATTTGGAACCATACCAGGAATATAGTCCAGACGGTCTCTGTCCTCATACAGCTTTGGAATGGAATTTAAAAGTCCCTCTGTGTATGGATGTGCATTATGATAAATAATATCCTCTGTTTTTCCGGTCTCTACCAGTTTTCCACAGTACATAACATTGATCTTGTCAACCATCTGGGATACAACTGCCAGGTCATGAGTGATCAACATCAGAGAGGTATTATGCTCCTTCACCAGCTTTTTCATAAGCTTTAATATCTGTTCCTGAATGGTAACATCCAGGGCAGTAGTAGGCTCATCTGCGATCAGCAGCTTCGGATTAGTAGCCAGTGCAATGGCAATGATAACACGCTGGCGCATACCACCGGAAAACTGGTTTGGATATTCTTTTAAGCGTTCTTCCGGATTTGGGATGCCTACTGCATGGAGCAGCTCAATACAGCGCTCTCTTCTCTGTGCCTTGTTCATCTGTGGCTCATGAAGGATCAGCACTTCTTCCATCTGTCTCTGGATGGTATAAAGAGGATTTAAAGATGTCATAGGATCCTGGAATACCATGGAAATGTCTTTTCCACGGATCTTTGACATATCTCTTTCACTGATCTTTGCCAGGTCTTTTCCATCAAACATGATATGGTCTGCATCTACCACACCCGGATCTTCTACCAGCTTTAAGATAGAGAAACTGGTAACAGACTTTCCGCTTCCGGACTCACCTACGATACCTAAGATCTCACCTTCTTTTAAGCTGAAGCTTACATTATCTACTGCTTTTACCACGCCCTTGAAGGTGTGGAAATATGTTTTTAATCCCTGTACGTCTAATAATACTTTATCTTCCATACCGCACCTCCTATTTCAGATTCGGGTTCAGCTCATCTCTTAAGAAGTCACCTAAAAGATTAATACCGAATACGATCAGCATGATATACAGACCTGGGAACACAGATGCCCACCACAGACCTGAGAACAATACATCAAAACCAGTTTTTACAAGCAGTCCCAAAGAAGGTTGTGTAATCGGCACACCAACACCTAAAAAGCTTAAGGTTGCCTCTGTCAGGATAAAACTTCCGATCTGGATGGTTGCCAGAACGATAATGGAATTGATAACGTTTGGAAGTACATGTTTTATAATGATAATGCGGTTTGGAAGGCCAATGGTACGTGCTGCTTCCACATATTCCATTTTTTTAACGGAAAGTGTTTCACCGCGGACTGTTCTTGCATAAGTTACCCAGCCTACCATAGTCAGGGCGATGAGCAGTTTTCCCACGCCCCGTCCAAATACGGACATGATGAATAATGCGATCAGCATTGATGGGAAAGACAGCTGTACATCTGCAATACGCATGATAACAGCATCTACTTTGCCGCCAAAATATCCTGCTAACAGTCCCAGTGTAGTGCCAATGGCACAGGAACAGATCATACCTACCAGACCGATCATAATGGAACTTGCGCTACCATAGATAATGGCACTTAAAATATCACGGCCCTGTTCATCACTTCCCAGAAAAAATCCGGCTTTTCCGCCGTCTAACCATACAGGTGGAAGATAAGAATCTGCCAGACTGATGGCAGTCAGGTCGTATGGGTTCTGCGGAGCCAGGAAACGTCCAAATACTGCAACCAGGATTGCAACTACCACCAGGATACTTCCGATGATGGCTGGAATATTGTGTTTATAGTGATAGAAAAACTCAGACTTTAAAAAGTTTTTCCACCATCCTGTTTTTTCAATGGTTACTTTCTCTTCCATGTTCATCACCTCAATTCAATTCTAGGATCAATGAGTGTATATAAGATATCAACGATAAAGTTCAGCACCACAAACATGCAGGCTGCTGCCATCAGATAAGCCACGATAATAGGTCTGTCTGATTTATTAATAGCATCAATAAGCAGCTTGCCCATGCCAGGCCATGCAAAAATGGTCTCTGTAATGGTGGTGAACGCGATCATATTTCCCAGATCCATACCGAAAATAGTAACAACCGGGATCAGCGCATTCTTTAAAGCATGTCCAAAAAGAATGGACTTGGCAGGAACACCTTTTGCTCTTGCAAACTTAATATAATCCTGACGCATATTTTCCAGGATACCGGAACGGGTCAGTCGAAGCATGGTAGCCACATTGGTCAGAGCCAGTGTTATTGCCGGAAGAATGACATAACGGATACCTCCGGGAGCAAAAATGCTTAAAGCTACATTTCCCACCATTACCGTATTTCCACGGCCGGAAGCCGGAAGCAGTCTTAAAACAACTGCAAAAATGTAGATCATCATCATGCCAACCCAGAAGGAAGGAAGAGAAATACCTAAAATAGAACCGGACATAATAAGCTTGCTGCTGGCTCTCTTAGGATAAGCACCTGCATATACACCTAAAGGAATGGCAATACACAGTACAAGACAGGCTGCAACAGCAACTAATTCAAGAGTCGCAGGCATACGTTCAAAGATCAGATCCATAGCAGGTTTTCCATATATATAAGATTTACCAAAATTGCCATGAAGCACATCTCTGATAAAAATACCATACTGAACGGGAAGGGGCTTATCAAGTCCCAATCTGGTTCTTGCGGATTCGATCTGTTCAAGGGTTGCATTTTCCGGTACCAGCATATCAACCGGGTCACCGATAAAGTTGGTCAGCAGAAATACGAGAAGAGATACTATAAAAAGTACCACGATCATCTGCACAAACCGTTTTACAACATACTTTATCATAAAATCTTACCTCCTGTTATCATCAGAGTATCTAATATTCCTTTTATCCTCATCTTCACCTGCCTTTGCGGCTGGTTTGGATCATCACCGTCAGCTGCACACGCAGGTACAGAGAGGATGTTGGGGCTCCGGCGGATTCCGGGAGCATATTTTAATGAAAAGGAGCCGTTTAATTTTACACGGCCCCTTTACTTTGTTACCTAACGTTTATTTATAAGAGAACTCCCATGCATATACATACTTGTTCATTCTTGGGGTGTAATTTAAAGTATCCTTGATCGCATATGTATCCTGCTCAAAGTGAAGCGGAATGTATGCATAATCTTCTCTTGAGATCTTGTCAGCCTCTGCTACCAGTTCACCTCTCTTGGTATCATCCATCTCAGTGAATGCCTGATCAACTAAGGCATCTACCTGTGCGTTGGAGTAATGACCTCTGTTGACACCGCCATCACCTGCCTCACGGTTATAGGTGTAAAGCATATCGTGCATAAGAGAAAGTCCATCACCAGAAGCATCAGACCATCCGGTCATTAAGAACATGGATTTATTCTCTAATGGTTTAATGTAGCTGAAGAAATTAGCCTTTGGCATCAGGTTTAAATTAACCTTGATACCTACTTTTTCAAGATAACCTGCTACTGCCTGGGCGATCTGCTCATCATTCATGTAACGGTCATTTGGAGCATCTAAGGTTACTTCAAAACCATCTGGATATCCAGCTTCTGCTAACAGCTGTTTTGCCTTTTCAGGATCATATGCTTCACGGGTAACTTCGGTGTAGCCTACATAATCTTCCGGAACAACAGAGTTCATTTCATATGCGCATCCATTCATGATGTTCTTGATAATGGTTCCTTCATCAATTGCCAGATACATAGCCTGTCTTACTTTTACATCAGACATTGGATTTTTCTGTCCAGGGAACAGAGGAGAATCCTCACGGCTGTCCAGGTTCAGGTAGATCTCACGAAGACCCTTCTGCTTGATCACGCTGATACCCTCAGTTGCATCCAGACGGTCGATATCTCTTGCAGATACGTCAATAGTAAAATCAACATCGCCAGTCAGCATGGTAGCGGTTCTGGTTGCTTCATTTGTAATAGGACGGAAACGTACATTTTTAATAGCCGGAACTTCGCCCCAATAATCTTCGTTTGCTGCCAGGTCGATATGGTCTTCCTTAACCTGCTCTACGAATTTGTAACGGCCGGTACCAATTACATTGTCTGCAACCTGCTCTTCTGTGCCAACTTCTGCAATTTCCTGTTTTAATACATACAGCTGGGCAACGTCAAACAGCATTAAAGGGTTTGGTTTTTCAGTCTTAATAACAACGGTATTTGCATCAGGTGCTTCCACAGACTCAAAGCTGGATGTGTAGCTGCTGTATGCAGATGGGGAATCAGGATTGGAAGCCAGATTGATAGATGCAACAACGTCGCCGGAATCCATTACATCACCATCATGGAACTTAACGCCTTCTCTTAAATGGAAGGTCCAGGTTAAACCATCCTCAGAGGTCTCCCAGCTTTCTGCCAGACAAGGACCAAAGGACATATCTGCATTCTGGGCAACCATTGCCTCATAGATATGGAGCATGATCTGGTTTGTAGGTCCCTCATCATATCTGTATGGGTCCATAGACAGTACATCAGATGATGTTACGATAACCAGGCTGTCCTTTCCAGAAGCGTCTGCTGCTGTGTTTCCAGCTGCTTCACTGCTTTCTGCTGCGCTGCCAGCTGCTGTGGTGCTGGATGCAGAAGATCCGCCGCAGCCTGCAAGGCTTGCTGCCATTGCTGCTGCAAGTGCTACTAATAAAGCTCTTTTCTTCATTTTTCATATCCTCCTCTATCTTACTTTTTCCGCCAGCCTTCCTTGCGGGAAGACTATATAGAAAAAGCAGGGCACACTTCTCGCATGCACAGTTCCCTGACTGTTTTCAAAGCGCCCTTGCTTTAGTGACCATTCTATACGATTCTTTATATCGCTGTCAAATGTCCGTACAGAAAATACAACACTTTTCTTATTAAAATTTATTTTTTATTGTCTTTAGGTTGTTTTATTTGTTTTATTGATATATAATCAACCCAATAAGGAGGATTACTTACATGAAGCATAAACTATTGATCCTGACCCGGAATCCGGTGGCAAAAGTAGGGATCGCCTCTTACCTTTCTTCCCTTTTTGGACAATACCTTACCATTGTGTCTACCAGAATTGCTGACCTGAAGCCGGAGGATATGGAAGATGCAGGCTGTATCCTGTATACAGCAGGTGAATTAAAAGAGCAGATGCCTTTTTCCATTCCGGATTCTGTAAAACAGCTGGTATGTATGCGTACATTTAACCATACCTATCTCCAGCGCATCCTTCAAATCCCGCCTGGGTCTTTTGTATACCTGGTCAATGATACAGTGGACACCACCTATGAGATCATGGAACAGTTAAAAGAATATGGCTTTTCCCAGTACCATTTTCTCCCCTATCTTCCGGGTACTGGAGAGGTACGGAAAGATATCCAGTATTGTGTAACTCCGGGAGAAGTTCATCTGGTTCCTTCTTTCATCCATCAGGTAATCGATATTGGCAACCGTATTGTAGATATTTCTACTATTAACGAGCTGATCGCCGTTTTCAAACTTCCTTCCAGCCTGGCCGATGAGGTTACAAAAAATTACTTAAACCATATTATCCAGATACAGAAGCTTTCCAACCAGCAGTTAAGCCAGGCTCTGGATATGAAAGAGATCACGCGGGGAATTTTGGAGAATGCCTCAGAAGGCCTGTGCCTGCTAAACCAGTCCGGCAAAATAGAGCTGTGTAATTCCCTTTTTCTGAGGATGACCGGGATCAAAGAACGGGATATTCAGGAAAAAAATTTTTCAAGATTGTTAGAAGAGGCCGGGATCATTTACGATTATCCCAGCCAGAATGACGGAATTGCTGTACACAATGGAGAAGAAGCTTTCCGCATGTGGTTTCAGGACTTCAGCATTGCAGACAGCCGTCAGGTACGCCTGATCCATACAAACCCACTCCAGGATGCCCAGTTTCCTACCCGTATTACGAAATTATGCGATTTCAGTTACTTTTTTACTGCAAACCCACTGCAGCTGCATATGTTAGACACAGCACGAAGAGTATCTGTCAATGATTTTCCTATTATTATAGAAGGGGAAAGCGGCACGGAAAAGGAACTTTTGGCCCAGGCCATCCACTTAAATTCCCGCCGTCACGACGGGCCATTTATTTCCTTAAATATTTCTTCCCTGAAGTCAGAGTCCGCTGAAGCAGCCCTCATTGGCAGCTATGAACAGCAGGAAAATGGTGTCCGTAAAAAAACCGGCGCACTGGAAGCTGCAAAAGGAGGAACACTACTGATCAATAATCTTCAGTATGCAGATTCAGAACTGCAGCGCCTTCTTTTAAGTATCTTAAAAAATGGCTTTTTTATCCCGCTGGGAAATAATTGTTCCCCCCAGCCTCTGGACCTGCGCCTGATCGTTACCTCTGTCAGCGATCTGTACTCCCGCGTTCTGGAAGGGAAATTCTTAGATGAGCTGTTTTTCCTGTTAAGTACGGTATCTTTGTATACCATTCCTTTAAGACAGCGCAGAAATGATATCCCCCTGCTTTTGGAAACCTTCTTAAAACAGGCCTTCCAGGAACCGGGACTGACCTCCAAACAGCTGCTTACAGAGCCGGTACTCACTTTCTTAAACCAGTACGACTGGCCGGGAAATGTACTGGAGCTTAAAAATGTTTGTACTTACTTTTCCTGTATCTATCACAGAGAACCACTGTCTTTAAGTGATCTGCCGGGCTATATTTTAAATCAGATCCGCAGGCGTGAACAGCAGCTTGATATAACAGAGCACCGGATCTTATCCCTGATCGCTGCTAATCCCCGCAGCGGACGTTCCTTCCTCTGCGACAAGCTCAATGAAGAAGGGCTGCAGCTGACCCAGGCCAATATCCGCACCAGCCTGCAGCGGCTGGCAAATGCCGGATATATTAAGATCCACAGGACCCGGGGCGGCTGTGAGATCACAGAGCTAGGAGCACTGGTAAATACACAATAAGCCCCTATGATAATGCCAAAGGTGCCAAAATAAGTTTACAAAGCTGTTTTAATCCTGTGCCTCTGCTTGTTTGAAACCTGACGTTCCAGAGCCGTCTGTACTGGAGGGCTCTGGTTCCTGATGAGATTCACACCAGATATCGTACCAGAAAAGACAGGCATCCTTCCATGCAGACTGGGCAGTTTCATATTGCTCTGTAAGAGCAGCCATTTCTCCCTCTGCCGGTTCTTTCCTGTCCCCAGACCAAAACTGCTTATTTTCAGCATCTGCTGTCTCACACCAGTGTTCCAGCTCCCATTCTTCTCTATTTCCATTTTTTTCCAGAATCTGCTGATATATTGCTTCTGCACGCTCTGCAGCATTTTCTATAGCCTCTGCAGCCAGGCGCAGTCTCCACTGTTCATAAGCTTCTTCCTCCGGGATCTCCCGCAGCCTGTGACGTTCTGCCCTTGGCACAGCTTTTAAACCTTCGATCAGTGCCTGTTCCTCTGCTTTGATACGGGCCGCCAAAGGCTCTCCGGAAGCTTCTTTTTCCTTCCGCTCCAGATAATGCTCATATCCAAAAGGATAATAAAAAGCAGCGTTATTTTCAAAAATAAGCACAGACCTGGCTACCTGGCGGATAAAATACCGGTCATGGGATACAAAAAGAATGGTGCCTTCATATGCCTGGAATGCTGATTCCAGTGTCTCCTTTGCCTGAATGTCCATATGGTTGGTGGGCTCGTCCAGGATCAGGAAATTTGGCCGGCTCTGCAAAAGTTCTGCCAGTACCAGCCTTGCTTTTTCACCACCGGACAGGTCATCCACCCGTTTTGCACCATCCTTCCCTTTAAAAAGATAGGCGCCTAAAATAGTCCTCACTTCCTTATCCGTCAGAGACGGAAACAGGTCTGAAAAATGCTCCACCACTGTTTTTTCTGACTGGATCGCCGCTGAATACTGGTCAAAATATCCAATGGTAATATTATTTCCCAGTGAACACTCTCCTGCTACAGCAGGCAGGAAACCTGCCACTGTCTTTAAAAATGTAGTTTTTCCGGAACCATTTACACCTAAAAGCCCGATCTTCTGGCCTTTGCGTATACGCAGGCTCAGTTCTAACAAGGGATGTTTATCATAACCGATCTTTAAATGCTCTGCTTCAAAGACCCACTTACTTCCTGATACCAGCGGAGTGATCGTCCCTGTAAAAATATGTGCCATATCTTCCCTTGGCTTTTCCACAGGATGCATCCGCTCTAATATCTTCTTCCTGGAACGGGCGAAAGCGGCCTTTGAAGGCTTATTTTTAAACCTTTTGATCAGTTCTTCCTGACGTTCTATCTCCTCCTGCTGGCGCAGATATGACTTCATCTGGATCTCATAGTTTTTACGTTTCTGTTCACGGTATTGGGTATAATTTCCCGGATACCGGGTGATCTTCCCCTGATCCAGTTCATAAATAATATCCGCAGTACGGTCCATAAAAAAGCGGTCGTGGCTGACCATGACTACAGCTCCCTGATACTGCTTCAGATAACCTTCCAGCCAACAGGCTGTTTCCATATCCAGATGGTTCGTAGGCTCATCCAGCAATAACAGATCCGGCTTTTGAAGAAGAAGCCGGATCAGGGCGATCTTAGTCTTCTGGCCTCCGGAAAAGGCTGCTACAGAACGCTTTTTGTCCTCTTTCTGAAATCCCAGACCTGTAAAAAGGGTGTCATATTCCCGCTCATATTCAAAACGTTCCCTGTCAAAAAGGCCTTTTGCAGGACAATGAAGCATCATAAGCTCTTCTACTGTCCGTTCTTCCTCTGCCAAAGCCTGCTGTCCAAGCATCTCAACAGTTAACTGTCTGGAAGCCAGGATCCCCGGTCCCTGACGTCTGTCATCCCGGTCCAGGCTCAACTCTCCTGCGATCAGCCGCAAAAGCGTAGTCTTTCCCGCGCCATTTCTTCCAACTACTGCAATTTTCTGATTTCCCTGTATTTCAAAATCAATATGGGATAATATAGTTTCACCGCCTAAGGTAACGGTGCCGTCTTTTATCTGGTATTTCATGATGTAAACCTCATATTCCTGCAAATGATCCACAGCTATACTAGTATAGCGAAACAGCGGCTCTGATGCAAGTGTGGCACCTGTAAATCGAAAAAAGTCCCCTTTCTGTGGCAAAACTTCCACAGAAAGGGGACAAATTCACAAATCGGACATCGGATATGTTTTTATGCAAATGGATTTTCTGTCTTATACAGCATTCCTGCCGGCTGGTTAAAGCCAATCTCTTCTACATCAACGCCAATATACTTAAATACCTCATACAGGCTCTTGCCGAAGTGACCGAATGCAACTGCACCGTGATGCGGGAAGCCCTTCTCGATCAGTACATGACGGTAGAAACGTCCCATCTGGTGAATTGCAAAGATGCCGATGGAACCAAATGACCGGGTTGCCACTGGCAGTACCTCGCCCTGTGCTACATAAGCGCGCAGAATGTTGTCAGCTGTACTCTGTAAACGGTAAAACGTAATATCACCAGGCATGATATCACCTTCCAGAGTTCCCTGTGTAACTTCTTCCGGAAGAGAACGGGCCATTATAAACTGATACTTCATTTCACAGAATGCCAGCTTCCCTGAGTTGGTATTTCCACAATGGAAGCCCATGAAGGTCTCCTTTAAATCATAGTTAAATTTGCCCTTGATATCCTCATTGTAAAGGTCTTCCGGTACAGAGTTGTTAATATCTAAAAGGGTTACTGCGTCCTGGCTGATACAGATTCCGATAAATTCACTTAATGCACCATAAATATCTACTTCACAGGACACTGGAATGCCGCGTCCGGTCAGGCGGCTGTTTACATAACAGGGGACAAAGCCAAACTGGGTCTGGAATGCAGGCCAGCATTTTCCTGCAATGGCAACATATTTGCGGCAGCCTCTGTGGTCACGGATCCAGTCTGATAAAGTAAGCTCATACTGGGCCAGCTTTGCCAGGATCTCAGGCTTTTTATTTCCTTCTCCCAGCTCTGCTGCCATATCTGCTGCTACTTCTGCAATTCTTGGATCACCTGCATGCTTATTAAACGCTTCAAACAGATCCAGCTCTGAGTTTTCTTCAATCTCAACCCCAAGGTTATACAGCTGTTTGATCGGGGCATTGCATGCCAGGAAATTTAACGGTCTTGGGCCAAAGCTGATGATCTTCAGATCCGACAGACCAATAACGGTTCTTGCAATTGGCAGGAAATCATGGATCATATCTGCACATTCTGCTGCCGTTCCTACAGGATATTCAGGGATATAAGCCTTGATATTCCGCAGCTGAAGGTTATAGCTTGCATTTAACATACCGCAATATGCATCGCCTCTGCCGGATACCAGATTATTTCCGGTCTCTTCTGCTGCTGCAACAAACATCTTTGGCCCTTCAAAGTGTTTTGCAAGTAATGTTTCAGAGATCTCAGGTCCGAAATTTCCAAGATAAACAACTAAAGCATTACAGCCCTCTTTCTTAATATCTTCTAATGCCTGTACCATATGGATCTCACTCTCTACGATACAGACCGGGCACTCATAAATGTCCTCTGCCTCATATTTTGCCTTATAAGCATCTACCAGGGCTTTTCTGCGGTTTACAGATAAAGACTCCGGGAAACAGTCACGGCTGACTGCCACAATGCCAATTTTTACTTTCGGGATATTCTCAAACATGTTTTTTCCTCCATATTTACAGGACTGCTTTACCACAGCCCTTATTTATTCTCTTAATGCCCCTATGCTCTTTCTAATGTTTTTGTAATTCTGCCTTTTAAACTTCTATATTTTCACCTTTCAGTCCAATAAAACTGCCCTCAGGAAGTCCGCCTTCTTCATGGCCGATAAGCCATTTATTCACAGCTGCCAACAGTTTCTCTTCACCACTCTTATTTTCCGGTCTGTGGCTTAATTCACCGTTTGTCCCCTTTGGAAGGACCACTACGCAGCGGAAACCTTTAGCACTGGTCTGACATGGCGCATAATGAAGAGTAGTTGCATACACTTCGATCATAATACCTGCCGGAACAAAAAATGCTTTTACCTTAGATGTATCTAATGTATGATCATCTTCTATTTCCTCTTCTTTGGCCAAAAGCAGTACCATATCAGTGACTGCAATATTAATCTCTGAATCCCTGTGATATTCCAGTGCATTTAATCTGCGGTTATGTCCGTTACAGTAACCGATCTGGACAGGCATCTGGCCGTAACCCCCGTCTGCCAGTTCTTCTGCGATCTTTAACTCTTCCAGTTCCTTTACGGAAGCCACATACACCACATCATCCGGACATGGGGTTTCTTCCATTTTCTGTAAAATTTCTTTCAGGTCATAGCCTTCGATGACCTTGCCGTACTTTTTAAATTCCGTATCCATTACACTTATCTGTTTGATCATGATAATTCTGCCAGCTCCTTATAATCATTTTTCAGACTTGTATACACTTTCTGGTACAGTCTGTGATATTTTTCATAAACAGCCACTTCTTCTGCCTTTGGGTCTGTGCTGTCCCTGGATGTGATCAGCTGATCACAAGCCTTTTCCACACTTTCATAAATACCGCAGGCAACACCTGCTAAAATGGCAGCTCCCAATGCCGGGCCTTCATCCTGCACTACACGTTCCACAGAACAGTTGTACAGATCTGCTAACATCTGACGCCATACCGGGCTTTTTCCACCGCCTCCGCAGGCTTTCATACAGTCTACCCGGATCCCCATTTCCTTAAGTATCTCATTGCAGTCACAGAGAGAATATGCAACACCTTCCATGACGGCCCGCAGCAGATGCTTTCTTGTATGGATAGCAGACAGTCCGAAAAATACGCCTCTGCAGTCTGGATCAAGGTGAGGAGTCCTTTCTCCCATTAAATAAGGAAGATACAACAGACGGTTGCTTCCCGGTGCTACAGCTGCCACATCTTTATTGATCTGGTCATATACATCTGCTCCCGTTTCCTCTGCCTCTTTTACCAGATCCTGGCAGAACTGGTCCTTGAACCATTTTAAAGAAAGACCTGCTGCCTGGGTCACGCCCATCATATGCCATGCCCCTGGTACTGCGCAGCAACAGGTATGGATCCTTCCCTTTGGATCAATGGCAGGCTTGCTGGTATGGGCAAATACAACACCTGAGGTACCAATGGTTGTAAAGGCAGTCCCGTCTTTTACAACACCGGTTCCCACTGCTGCTGCTGCGTTGTCACCGGCACCGCCTGCTACAATACATTTTTCAGAAAGACCTGTCTTTTTTGCCACATCCGCAAGCAGTGTCCCTGTTGCTTCACAGGATTCATATACCTTTCCTAAAAGATCCTTATCAATATTTAATGCTTTCAGCACTTCATCTGACCAGCAGCGGCCCGGAACATCTAAAAGCTGCATACCGCTTGCATCAGAAACTTCTGTGGCAAATACACCTGTCAGTATGTAACGGATATAATCCTTAGGCAGTAAAATATGACGGCAGCGGTTATAATTTTCCGGCTCATTCTTCCGTACCCAGAGGATCTTTGCAGCAGTCCAGCCGGTCAGCGGCGGATTTGCAGTAATCTGGATCCATTCTTCCCTGGGCATGATCTTTAACATGTCCTCTACCTCTGCTCCGGTCCTCTGGTCGCACCATATAATAGATGGACGGATCACTTCTCCCATCTCATCTAACATGACCAGACCATGCATCTGTCCGGAAATACCAATCCCCTTTACGTCATCTTTGCCTGTGCCTGACTTGGAAATAACTTCTTTTATAGTATTAAGAACTGCATCTGCCCAGTCCTCAGGCCTCTGCTCTGCCCATCCGTTCTCTGGCTGATACAACGGATATTCCTGTGAAGCAGAGGCGGTCACTCTTCCATTTTCATCAAACAGCACTGTCTTTGTTGCGGAAGTCCCCACATCAATTCCCAAGAGATAATTCATGATCACCCGATTCTCCCTTCTCTAAGCCAACTATATTCTAAAATGATTATAACTTATCCTAAACTATCATTCCAGAGCAATTCTTATCCTTATAATGTCACTTTCTTATCCTTTTATATTTTATCATTATATGGTATATTTTATCTGTAAAAGGAGGACTGCCCAATGGCTCTTAAAGATTTTACTTATGAAATGGTCGTGCCAAACGAAGATCTTCCCTGCAAATTTTTTATTTTTGAAGGAAAAAACGGCAATTACCGCCGCGCTAACCACTGGCACCAGTCTGTAGAGATCTTCCTGGTCCTGGAAGGAGAATTGAGATTTTATATTAATAATCAGTCCCAGCCTTTAAGCGCCGGGGAACTGATCATCGTCAATTCCAATGAGATCCACTCCATTGAGGCACCAAAGCCAAATCTGACTCTTGTTCTCCAGATCCCGGCTTCCTATTTTGCCCCTTATATGGGAAAAGAGGACTATGCTGTATTTATAAGCCAGTCCCAGGAGAAAAACCGTACTCTGGCCATTCTTATTGAACAAATGTATCATGTGTATACAAAAAAAGAAAAGACTTATCTTTTAAAGATGCAAAGCCTTTTCTACGAACTTTTATACCAGATGACCACTAATTTTATGAAAACAGAAGCAGATGAGGGAACCTTACGGCAAAAACGGCACCTAGACCGTCTCTCCAGGATCACCTCTTATATGAAGAAACATTATAACCAGCCTATTACCCTGGAAAGTGTAGCTGAAACCTTTGGATTTTCCCCCAATTATTTGTCACGTATGTTCCGTCTATATGCAGGGATCAGCTACAAAACCTATCTTTTAAACCTGCGCACAGAATATGCTTTCCGCGAAATGCTCCACACTGACCGCAGTTTAAATGATATTGCCATTAATAATGGATTTCCAAACAGCCGTGCTTTTGCAAAATCCTTTTTTAAACGCTATGACTGTCTTCCCGGAGAATACCGCAGAAAAATGCAGCTTACTGCTTCTGATCCTTAAGTATTATCAAAGACAGATAAGGAATGTCATTTTCCTTTAATCCATTATAATCACAGATCAGGCGCTGCTCCCTGGTTCCTACCTTTTCCACCAGTACAAAGGAATTCTCCCGTCCGCTTTCTTTGATGGCTGTTAAGAGAGCTTCCTTATCAGAAGAAGGCTTCATAAATACTACATTGTCATGTTCTTTAAGAAGCTTTGTCAGGTCTTCTGGGCTGTTTTTCCGTACCGGTGCCACAAGCAGGTCCTCGTCCCAGGCTGTAAGAGGCGTTCTGGAAATAGCTGCTGCTGCACAGAAAGACGGGATCCCGGGGATCACTTCTATCTCTGTCCCAAAAGCTTCTATATAAGGAAGAGTGTACATAAAAGTGCTGTATACAGAAGGATCTCCCAGCGTGATAAATGCGCCTGTTTTCTCACCTTTTAAATATTCAGAGATAATGCGGCCATTTTCCTGCCACATTTTTTTTAATTCATCCCCATGATAATGCATGGGATATTCCAGATCTACGATCCGGGCTTTACTGTCTTTTATGTGTTCTTTTATAATATCGAAAGCAAAGCTTCCCGCCCTTTTTTTCTTTTCCGGACAAAAGATCACATCTGCTTTCTGTAATATTTTATATGCTTTCAGTGTAAGCAGTTCCGGATCCCCCGGTCCTACTCCGATCCCGTATAATTTTCCCATTTTTTTCCAATTTCCTTTTATTTTTTCCCAATCTTCTTTTATTTTTATCAATAAAACTATTTTAACAGCACTTATCTACCACAGCAAGGGATTTTTATGGTAAGATAGTCCTGTTATTATAAATGTTTTCTTGTTTTAAGAGGACATTATCATTTTCAGGAGGAAAATACATTATGAAAAAATCCATTAAACTTCTGGCTGTGGCCCTTGCAGGCACTTTTATTTTAAGCGGCTGTGCAGATAACGCTGACAAACAGACTGCTTCTGCCGGGACAGCTGCTGCTGAAACAACAGCAAAAAGCTCAGACGAAGCAGAAAGTTCCCGGGAAAATGCTGACCAGCCCACCGACGTTTCCAAAAACAGCGATAATACTGCTGTCCGTGTCGGCTCTTTAAAGGGACCTACCTCTATGGGACTGGCCCAGCTGATGGACCGTGCCAAAAAGGGTGAAACAGAAAATGACTACACCTTTATCATGGCTGGAAAAGCTGATGAACTGGTTGGTTCTGTGGCAAACGGCGACCTGGATATTGTTTTAGTACCTGCCAATGTTGCAAGTATCCTGTATACAAAAACCCAGGGCAATGTAAATGTGATCGATATTAATACTCTTGGTGTTCTCTATGTAGTTGCTTCTGATGATTCCATTTCCTCCATGGAAGACCTGAAGGGAAAGACCCTTTACATGACCGGAAAAGGTACTACCCCGGAATATGTAATGAACTATCTCCTTTCTGAAAATGGCCTTACAGATGGGGATGTTACTCTGGAATTTAAGTCTGAAGCTGCGGAAGTTGCTTCTGTATTAAAAGAAGATCCATCTGCTGTAGGTGTCCTTCCCCAGCCTTTTGCAACTGCAGCCTGCATCCAGAACGAAGCTTTAAAGCCGGTTCTTGACCTGACTGAACAGTGGAACCTTTTAAATAAGGAAAATGGAAGCCAGTTAGTAACAGGCGTTACTATTGTACGCACTGACTTCTTAAAGGAACATGAAGATGCAGTAAAGCTGTTTATAGAAGACCACAAAGTATCTGCTGCCTATACCAGCGAACATCTGGATGAGGCTGCTGAAATGGTAGCTGCACTGGGCATCGTTGAAAAAGCACCGGTTGCGAAAAAGGCTATGCCGGCCTGCAACATTGTATGCATTACTGGGGATGAAATGAAGTCTGCTCTTTCAGGCTATTTATCTGTACTGGAAGCTGCTGATGCAAAATCTGTAGGCGGACAGTTACCTGCTGATGACTTTTACTATCTTCCATAAATAACTTACAGGATCCTTTCCATAAATGAAAAATATGATGAAAAAATATGGAAAAAACTGGATCTGCTGGCTGATCTGGATCGGGATCTGGCAGCTGGCAGATCTTTTTATCCATAACAATGTGATTTTTGCCGGACCTGTTAACATGGCAGTGACACTTGCCGGCCTGTTAAAAGACGGGGATTTCTGGCTAAGTCTGCTCCACTCTGCCTTTCGTATCTGTTCAGGCTTTTTAAGTGCTTTTTTCCTTGGTATCCTTCTTGGAAGCCTTGGGTGGGCCTTTCCTCTGGTAAAAGAATTTTTAAAACCACCTATGCTGATGATCCGCTGCGTACCAGTGGCCTCTTTCGTCATTCTGGCACTGATATGGATCGGATCAGAAAACCTGTCGGTTTTTATTTCCTTTCTGGTGGTCGTTCCTATGATCTATGGTGCCACACTGGCAGGACTTGAAAACATGGATAAAAAGCTTTTAGAAATGTCCCAGGTATTTTCCATGCCATTTCTGAAAAAAGTACGCTTTCTCTTTATCCCGGCTGTCCATCCATATCTGGTAAGCAGCTGCCGGACTGCCCTGGGAATGAGCTGGAAATCAGGAGTTGCAGCAGAAGTCATCGGTATCCCTAAAGCTTCCATTGGGGAACAGCTATACTATACAAAACTGTATCTGGATACTTCCGGGCTTTTTGCCTGGACCTTTTCTATTATCCTTATAAGCGCAGTTTTTGAATTAGTTTTCCTAACATTATTAAAGAAAGTACGGCACTGATATGGAACAGATCATTATTAAAAACCTGTGGAAATCTTATGATTCCCTGACCGTTTTGAAAAATGTGGACCTTACGCTGGACCGGGATCAGACTTACTGCCTGATGAGCCCTTCAGGAACAGGAAAGACCACTTTATTCCGCATTCTTATGGGGTTAGAAAAGGCAGACGAGGGAGAAATTGTCTGGAGTGCCAGTTCTGGTTCCTGTTTTGGCTCTGGCTCTGATAGGGATGTTTCCCGGCCTCTGCGTATTTCCACTGTTTTCCAGGAAGACCGGCTCTGCCCCACATTTTCACCTTTAGAAAATGTGATGATGGTGCAAAAAGGAAAATCTTCTGAGTTTTCCATGGAAGAGATCCGCACCACTATGTGCCGTCTGCTGCCGGAAGAATGTTTAAACCGGCCGGTATCTACCTTAAGCGGGGGTATGAAACGACGGACTGCGATTTTACGGGCACTTCTTACTAAATCCGATATGCTTTTATTAGATGAACCATTTACGGGGCTGGATGAAGAAACGAAGATAGATGTTATAAGATTTTTACAGGAATACAGAAACAACCGTTTTCTACTGATCTCCACCCACCAGAAAGAGGATGTAGAATTGCTTAAAGGCATATTGATCACATTGTAATATTGCTCCAATACTGGCTATTCCAGATATGATTCAACCTAAATACTCGTTACAGTCCAGCCATTACGAATATTTTGCTATTTTAAAGCCCGGTTTTGCCGGGCTTTTTTGCACAGTAAGAAATTTTTATGATCTGTTTAATTTCTCGGCTGGATCACGCTTTTCCCATTGTCAAAAGACGGATTAAACGCATAGAAATTCTTGCTGTCCAGCTTCTCCTGGGTGATGCGCAGTGCTTCACCAAAACGCTGATAATGGACGATCTCACGCTCTCTTAAATATTTGATGGGTTCGCATACGTCATAATCCGTTACTACACGGAGAATGTTGTCATATGTGGAGCGGGCTTTCTGTTCTGCTGCCATATCTTCATGAAGATCCGTAATAATATCTCCCTTACTCTGGAACTCGCAGGCATTAAAGGGCACTCCACCAGCTGCCTGGGGCCAGATCCCGGTAGCATGGTCAATATAATAAGGTCCAAATCCCTGTTCTACCAGCTGCTCAGCTGTTAAATTACGTGTAAGCTGATGAACGATAGCTGCTACGATTTCCAGATGTGCCAGTTCTTCTGTACCAATATCTGTAAGGACTGCCTTGCACTCCTTGTATGGCATGGAATAGCGCTGAGAAAGATAGCGCATGGAAGCTCCCATTTCTCCATCCGGCCCGCCATACTGGCTCATAATAAACATTGCCATTTTCGCATTGGGCTCTTTAATATTTACAGGAAATTCCAGTCTTTTTTCATAGATCCACATTAATAGCCGCCTCCTTCCCATGGCCACGGGTCATCTGTCCAGGACCAGTAGACTGTATCTCTGGCGTTTTCAGCACGTAACGGCCCATACTGGGCTTCGTAGGCATTTCTGGCATTTGCATATGCCTGTGACATCTGTTTCAGATAGGCAATGGCCTGAGAGTCACAGGGATGTGTATCCAGATAGAGGTTTGCTTCTGTTACTGCAAAGCCAGCCTGGTTTACTGCCATAAGCAGGGCATCCCTTGAAGTGTTGTTCATCTAGCTGCACCTCCCTTTATCAAAAGCCAGGTCCAGTTCTGAAAAGATGGTTCCCTGGGCTAATCCCCGCTCCGGACCATAAGGGTTCTTCCACTGCTGCCATGGCACATAGGCCATTGCCAGTGGATAATCTTTTTCTAAAACTCCCGGCATACTTCCCGGACAGAAAGCATTGCCCTCCAGTCCCGGCATGTAGTTCCACCCGAAATCTCTGTTATTATCCCAATTATTTCCATTTTGCGGCACCTGCATGGTTGCGGCATTTGCCGGCATCCGTCCTGTTCCAGTATTTGCTGGCATCATCTGAGGCATCTGTCCTGTCATCCCATTTTCCGGCATCAACCGGGGCGTCTGACCTGTCATCCTATTTTCCGGCATCATCCCATTATTTATCTGGTTTCCCATCTGAGGATACCGGGTTACGTTTCCTGCCTGCATTGCCGGATCCAGGCAGCTTCTCACAGACTGGTTCTGGTTTCCGGATACCTTACGACACCGACCGCTGCAGCCGCAGTCACTATATTTCATATCTGTATATAGCTCCATATCAATTAATATCTCCTTTTCTTTTCCCTATTAATTTATGTAGTCCTGCTAAATGCTGTTACAACCGCTGCCATCTTTTCCTGTATACCACTGCCCTTTCCCACATTCTGTTTTTTCTCCGTTATCTGCACACATTGTCCCTCTGTCCCATATCTTATAGTACAAACATATCAAAGACAGCACTTACCGGTGCCTCTTTCCTGTGTTTAAGCAATCATCAGTAAGTAATTAAAAGGAGCGTGGATTTATGTGTTGGTTTGGATGTAATAATCGCTGGAACAATGGATGCAATGGCTGGAATAACGGATGCAGCGGCAGTTGTGGACGTTGTAATAACAACGGATGCGGCGGCAGGAATTCCTTCCGCGAAGGCTTCCGCCAGGGATACTGGCAGGGATACAATGATGCACTGTGGAACCGCGGCAGCTGTGGCTGTGACCATGATGGCGGCTGTGGCGGATGCGGCAGTAACCGTGATGGCGGCTGTGGCGGATGCGGCAATGACCGTGATGGCGGCTGTGGCGGATGCGGTGGCAGCTGCAACTAGTACATCGTTTCGTAAATAACTGTACTAATCACGTAGGATGCAGATTTGAGTGTGCAGGTCTAAAAACGCAGGCGTAGCGGGCTACGCTGAGGCTTTTAGGCCTGTGCAATCAGATTCGCAGACAAGTGAGTGGTATAGTTATTTCGAATACGATCCGGTACAGATCTGCTTAGACAGGTATGAAAAAAAGGAAATATGTAATTTGGAACGAAAAACGGCGGCTGGGAAAACCTCAGTCGCCATTTTTGTATATATTATTCTGTTTAGAATTGCGGGAGTGCAAAGCACATAGCAATTCGGTATCAGAGGGGTTTAAATACCTTATAATCCAGCCAGTCAAAATCTGCCTGAACTCCATCCCCATGAAGATCCTGACAGGAAACCCCCACCATGGCACCTGTAAAACCATTTCCGTCTACACGTTCATCGGAAAGATTTCTCATATCAAGCACATCTCCTACCTGGGTATAAGAGATTCCGTCCTGTGAAACGAAAAATGTCACATCACATTCTCTTACTTCTGCCTTTAAATATGCAGGTTTTCCATTTTCTTGCAGATAAACCTTTTCGCTCTGGGTGATCTCCTTATTAACAGAAACATTTAACATCACATAAGTTTTTCCTTCATCATCCACAGACATATGCAGATAATAATTATTATCATAATTATAATAGCATACAATCCCGGCCATATGACAATAATCTCCTGGAGTAAACTCCATTTTTGCAGTAAAGTCATAGGAATGATGCTGATGTCTGCGTGCTAACAGTCCCTGATTGTATTTAGACGCCAGGGAATTTCCCCCCTGAATATGTAGCTTCCCCTCAGAAATGCTGATCCCGCAGGTTTTGGCACTCTGGCGCAAAGTCATATATTCCAGAGGAATTTCTGTGATCTTTCCAAAATCTGTAAATCCTGACTTTTCAGGCTTTACTTCCACTTCACCCGGAACTTCAAAGAAATCTTCCGGTGATGCTGTATCATTAGCTGACAGCTTAAACCAGCCGTCATCTGTATAAAGCATATTCTGGATAGCTGTTTCACGTCCTGTAATACTGCAGTTATCCAGACTTCTGGAACAAAGATGTGCCATATACCAGTTTCCATCTTTTCCCTGAATGATCTGCCCGTGACCTGCCCGTTTTAACTGTACATCTTTTCCAAAAGAAGTAAGGACCGGTACATACGGACTGATCTCATAAGGTCCTGTCAGCTTTTCAGAACGGCACATAGTCACACAATGCTTAAATTCTGTACCGCCTTCTGCTGTTACCAGGTAATACCACCCGTCATGATAAAAAATATTCGGACCTTCCGTTGTTCCTTTATCACTGCCTTTAAACACATTATAAACAGGGCCAACTAATTTTTTTGTCTCCGGATCATACTGCTGTACACCTACGCCACCGAAACGCTTATGATCCAGCCTATAGTCAAAAAGCATATTGACCAGCCATTTGGTTCCATCCGGATCATGGAAGAGAGAAGGGTCAAACCCAGTTTTATTAAGAGGGATCGGATCGGACCATGGGCCTTTTGGATCCGAAGCAGTTACCATAAAATTATGAGTATCTTTAAAACGGTTCCGGTTGGTGTATACTATGGTATAGATCAGGTAGAAAGTACCATTATCATATGTAAGATTGGGCGCCCATATACCACAGGCAGTGTCCATTCCTTTTATATCAAATTTTGTTTCATCTGTAAGAGCATAAGAAAGGATCTCCCAATTTACCAGGTCTTTTGAATGATGGATACAGATACCCGGAAACCATTCAAATGTAGAGGTTGCAATATAATAGTCATCCCCCACTCTCACCAGGGATGGATCCGGATTAAAACCCGGAAGTACAGGATTCATTACTTTCATGTTCTGATTCTCCTTTTCAAATGTATGTACTTCCGGAGGCTTTCATGCACTTGCTTTTTGTAACCGATTTTCCAGGAGTACATATGTTTTACAGCTTATTGCTGCATATGTCTTACCTGTATCTCATTAACCCTTTAAACCGCTGGTAGCAATACCTTCTACAAAATATCTCTGTGCGGCAAAGAACAGCAGGATAACAGGAACTACTGCAACAAACGCCATTGCCATTACCTTTCCCCACTGCACAACGGACTCTGCATCCAGAGACATGCGAAGTGCCAGAGAGATAGGAAACTTCTTTACTGAGTTGATAAATACCAGAGAATTAAAGTAATCATTGTAGGTCCACAAAAACTGGAACAGGCCTGCGGAGAATAAGGATGGCTTCATCAGAGGCAGTAAAATATGGGTAAAGGTCTTGAAGGTTCCGCAGCCATCAATATAAGCAGATTCGTCCAGATCCCTTGGAAGTCCTCTTAAAAACTGGATCAGCATATATGGGAAGAACGCATTACAGCACAACAATGCCGGTGCATAAAATGGCATGTAAGTATTGATCCAGTTAAACTTATTGTATAAAGTATAACGAGGAATGATAACAACAGAGTTTGGCAGCATCAGCATGGCAATAAGCAATACAAAAAGGATCTTCTTTCCCGGAAACTGAAATCTTGCAAAGCCATAAGCAACCAGGGCACTGGACATAACCGTAAATATGGTAGTGGGAATGACCAGTAAAAATGTATTAATAAAAAAACTCGTATAAGTTACCTTACCGCTTCCCTTCCAGCCTTCAATAAAATACTTAAAGCTGAAATTCTGAGGCAGTAAACAAATGGAACCAAATATCTCATCATTTGATTTAAAAGATGCAAAGAACATCCAGATGATCGGATACAACAGTACAACACCGATCACAAATATGACCAAATAATCACGAACCAGTGTGGCAGTTCTGTGTTTTGTCTGTTTCATGATAACTCCTCCTTTTATTCATCAGCGTAATGTACCCATAACTTGGAAGATGCAAAGATCGCCAGTGTAAAGATCATAATAGCTGCAAATACAACCCATGAAATAGCACTTGCATATCCCATTTTGAAATAAGAAAAACCTTCTTTGTATAATTTCAGTCCCAGTACATAGGTAGACTTTAATGGTCCGCCTTCTGTGATGACCTGGGCAGAGGTAAAGTTCTGCAGTGCCTGGATCGTCTGGTTGATCAGATTAAAGAAAATGATCGGAGATATCTGAGGCAATGTAATATGGAAGAAACGGGTTACTTTTCCGGCACCATCGATCTCTGCTGCTTCATAAAGAGAACGTGGAACCTGTTTCAACGCTGCTAAAAACATAACCATAGAAGAACCAAACTGCCATATTTCCAACATACAGATAGTCCGCAGTGCATAACGGGTATCACCTAACCACTGGATCACAGGAAGATGAAGCGCTGTTAAAATTGCGTTGATCACACCATTATCCAGGAACATTAATCTCCATAACAGTGCTACTGCTACGCTTCCTCCAAACAAAGACGGAATATAATACAAAGTGCGGATCAGGTTGATTCCCTTTAAATCCCTGTTTAAAAACATGGCAACTACTAAAGCCATGATCAGTTTTCCAGGCACTGTATAAAGAGCAAACAGAATGGTTACTTTTAAGGAATTCCAGAACTCTTTGTCCTGGGTAAATAATTTCTTATAATTTGCAAGTCCCTGAAAGGTGGCTTTGGCACCAACGGTATAATCTGTAAAAGAATAAATAAAGGATGAAACAAACGGATACAGCTGAAGGATAACAAATCCTAAAATCCAGGGGAGTATATACAAATACGCCTGATATTCCCTTTTCATCGTTTTTTTCCTGTTCATAATGACCTCCTGTAGACAGAAAAAGAGCGCCGCAAAATATATTTGTGTCCTTTTTGCGGCACTCTCTGTTTTTGATCAAATATCTGATTACTGTTCCAGACCTGACAGCAGATTAATGGTATCAGCTGCTGCTTCCTCTGGTGTGCTTGCTCCGTAGCCAATGGTCTCTACTGAATCAAAGAGGATCGTCTTTGACTCCTGGGAAGATGAGATCTTATCATTTGGAGTTCCGCCCATAGCTGCTGCAATATCAGCACCTTCCATGGTGATCTCACTTAAAATTCCCTTGTCAGAGCAGATCTTTCTTGCCTTTTCTGTTGGAGGAACGCTTCTGGTCGCTCCTAAAGTCTCTAATGCAGTATCATCATTATAGAAGTAATTCATAAACTCTACTGCTGCTTGTGGATGCCCGCAGGTCTTTGTGATCGCAATAACCTGAGGAGTATTGGATGCCCAGCCTTTTTCAACAGCTCCGTCTAATACAGGAAGCTGTCCCATTACATAATTTGCTTCAGGATTAGCTGCCACCATAACATCAATGGTTGAAATGTAGGTTGGCGCTGCTACATACTTACCAGCGATCCAGTTTGTATCAGACTGCAGGCTGTCACCTGTATAAGATGCCTGATAGGAAGCCGGTGCAACTACTTCTTCATCATACAGCTGCTTTACATATTCATATACTGTCTTAAGATCATCTTCTGTTAAATTCAGTGTCTTTGCATCTGCATCAAAGAAAGTCTTTCCAAGAAGCTGTTTTCCATAGTTAAATACGACCATGTTCACAAGATACTCTTTGTTTGCGCAAAGCAGATACATGCTGTCGTCATATGCACGTACTTTTTTGCCCATTTCGATCATATCATCCCATGTATATGGCTTGGTAAAATCAATACCAATAGCATCTGCCAGATCCTTGTTTACCAGCATACCAGAACCGGAAATACCAGTTGGAAGACCTAACTGCTTTCCATCATAGCGTCCATTGATCTCCAGGGAAATATAATTTTCATCAAAATTGGAAAGATCCATATCATAATCCTTATAATCAATGAAATAGTCACCTGTAGTCACATAAGTTGGGAACACTTCCGGATCTACCTGCACAATATCTGCCGCTGTTCCAGATGCCAGCTGGGTTGCCAGTTTATCATGATAACCATCGCTGCCGCCGTATTCAGCTTCAATGGTAATATTTGGATGAGCCGCTTCAAACTGCTCGATCACCTTTAATGTTGCTTCGTTTCTTTCATCACCGCCCCACCATGCAAAACGAAGGGTGATATTTTCATCAGAGCTGCTTTTTTCTGTTGTCTCCCCACCAGCAGATGCGGCCTGTGTGCTATCCTTTGTGGATGAACCTCCACATCCAGCCAAAGTACCTGCTGCCACAGCAGCTGCCAACACTACACTCACCAGTTTTTTCTTCATAACCGTCTCCCTCTCTTTTCCTTTAATACATTCTTGATACATCTTTTTGATGATTTTATTGTAGTAAATTTCTGCCGAAACTGAAAGGAACCGGTCTTTTCATTTTTATTCATTTTTTACCGTTTTTTTTGCAAAAAGTATCATTTCTTTTGATTTTTATTCTTCATTTGTTCCCTGTTCTTCACAGCCCATATTTTCCGGGAAACAAAATTCCATAACGCAGCCCATGCCTTTTTTGCTTCTGATCCGGATCCCTGAGCCATCTCCAAAATGAAGCTTCAGCCGGCTATTTACATTTGCAAGGCCAATATGATGCACATTGATCTCTTTCATCGAATCCTGCAAACGCTCTTTTTCCTCTTTGTCCATTCCCACGCCGTTGTCTATGACCCGGAAATATACTTTTCCCTTACGTCTGAGGATCTGTACCTTAATATAACCTCTGCCTTCTTTATAACGCACTCCATGAAGTATACTGTTTTCCACTAATGGCTGGAGCATCAGGCGGAATACTTTCAGATCCATTAATTCCTCATCCACCTCATAATAGATGATAAATTTCTCTCCAAAACGGAATTTCTGGATAGCCACATACTTTTTCAGATACAACAGTTCTTCCCGGAGGCTGATCATCTCTGTGGCTTCTGCCAGTGCATATTTTAAAATATCTGATAAGTATTCCAGAATGGTAACGGATTCTTCTGACGAAGCTTTCGACTGTATCTGGAACTGCAGCGTTTGCAAGGTATTAAAAAGGAAATGTGGATTGATCTGCAGCTGGAGAGCCGTCAGCTCCGCTACTTCCTGGTTATGACGTTTTTCCGTCAGTTCCGTCTGCAGCTTCACCGTGTTTAAAAACAAGTAAATGATATTATTCATAAGAATATCATACTCGTCTTTTACTTCCTGCCGTGGTCCAGAAGGATAGATCCCGCTTTCTGCATCATAAAATACCTGGATCATGTATTCGATCTGACGGAATGTCCGCACAGTCGTGGTATATGCCAATGCCATCATTGCAATAATATTAAGCAGGAATACAGCAAAAAAAGCTCCGGCTACCTGAAGGATACCATTCATCTTTGCCTGTGCAGATATCAGTGACACCAGAAAAAGATCATATTGCACATTAACATCTGTGTGGACCAGATAAGACTTTCCGTTGATCCGTTTCCAGTAATTCTGCTGTCCCTTATTTCTGTATTCTGCACTGTTAAAGCCTTCTGCTGCCCCATTTTCATCATTCCAGGAAAGAAGGAGCTGATCCTTTTTATCCAGATAAAGCACGGTTTCGTTGTCTTTTTGCAGGATTTCATCCAGACTTGCCAGATAATCTCCCGCATCAATATTCATAACAACAACACCTTTTTGCAGCTTCATTTTCTGATAAATAGTAAGCATACTGCGTCCATAACCGGTATCTTTGGCCGCCCGCATCTCCATCAGGCTTTCTTCCTCTTCTCCCATGGCACGGTAACTGCTGTACCAGTTGTTTTTCCCTTTGGGTTCTAACTGTACCAGCCCATAATCAGAGGAAAAATAATTACTATAGCCATCCAGATATAGATAGACTGACTGGATATAAGGATAAGCCCGTATAATGCTGCTTAAAGTAGCTTTGATATTTCTCAGATAGATCGCATCACTGTAAGGGATCTTTGTTTCTCTTTGCATCAGTCGTTTTAATGCAATGAGAGTATACGCATTATTAGTCAGCTGCTCATTTTGATAAGCCACATTACTTACCATCATTTCCAGACTGTTATTTACATTTGAAAGGGTATTTTGTGCCCTGGCATCCAGTGACTTATCCAGCTGATAATTATAGGAAATCATGGCAAAAGAAAAGATCATGACTGTGGGGATCATTAAAAGCAGCAGATATCGCAGAAAACGTCGTATGAAAAATTTTCGTTTCATTCTTTTTCAAGCACCTTTCCATTTCTGTATTCTTTCGGCGTCATGCCAAAATATGCCTTAAATGCCCTTGAAAAATTCTTTGGATTATCGTAGCCGATATAATAAGCAATGTCATAGCTTTTATATTTGATATCGCCTAAAAGCTCACATGCCTTTTCCATACGGGTTTTCGTAAGGTAATCTGAAAATCCCATGCCGCATTTTTCCTTAAAGATCCTGGACAGATAACTGGGGCTTAAAGAAACCTGGACTGCTGCATTTTCCAATGAAGCTTCCTTATAATTTTCTTTTATATATTCTTTTACAGCTGTAACCACCTGCTCATAATAATTTCCTGTTGTTTCCTGGGACACTGCATATTTTTCATCCAAATACTGCCGTATTTTTCCAAAACAATTTAAAATATCACCACTTTTAATCGGTTTTAACAGATAGTCTTCCACTCTGTATTGGATCGCATACCGAAAATATTCATAATTCTGATGACTGCTGATAAACACAATTTTAATGTCTGTGTCCTGCAGCTGTCTGCATAATTCCAGACCGTTCATTTCCGGCATTTCAATATCACTCATAAGTACATCTACCTTGTGCTGCCTTACATATTCCAGTGCTTTTAACGGTCTGCTAAACCAGGTTACCTGAAATCCCAGCTGCTCCCATGGAAACAGATTAGCAATTCCCTCTACGATCTTATCCTCATCATCTACGATCACCAGCTGATACATGCCTTTTCCCCCGTAATCTTTCTATATTCTCCCACAGTCTTTCTTGCATCTTCCCGCAACTCAGGCACAGAAAGATTCCAAAAGAACATTTTATCTTACCTACCGCTATTATACCAGACTCTCTAAAAATCCGTTATTGATTTTAACATGAAAAAGGATGCCCCTTAGTATCAATGTCTACTAAGACAGCATCCCTTTCTTTTCATTGCTTATTAGTTTAACCATTCCTTCATGGCTGTGATCTGTCTGAGCGCATCATCCCGTCCCAGCTCATAAACTTCCTTAAGCTTCTTTGGGTCTGCCTCCATGCGTCCGATGGACAGCGGAACGCTTGGGCGGATCACAAAGATCCTTCCTTCTTTTTCCCATTTTTCAATCTCATCTAATGTATGATTATACACATCCGGGCGTTTGTATACAGCTTTTACAAATTCCGGATATTTCCTGTATACAAGCTTTGTCAGACTGATTCCTTCTTTTTCCTTCCTGTATCCCTTATGGCGGGTCAGTACCACTACATCCTTGTTATATCCCATTTTTACAAATGCCTTTACCGGGATACTGTCTGTACAGCCGCCATCAAGAAGCTTCATTCCTGCTGTCTTTACGATTTTTGAAACAAGAGGCAGTGACGCGGAAGCTCTCATCCGGTCTATCTCCTCCTTCATATCTGTAATAGGAAGATACTCTGCTTTTCCAGTCTCTACATTACTGCAGCCTACATAAAACTTTGTATGGCTTTTCTTAAAGGCCTCGTAATCATAAGGATCCAGCTTTTCAGGCAATGTATGATAGCAGAATTTTTCCTCTGCAATGTTGCCGGTTAAAAACAGGCTCCGAAAGCTCATAAAGCGCCAGTTACGGCAATACTTCATATAATACCGGATGCTTCTGCCCTTCTGTCCTGACACAAAGGAACAGCCATGAATGGCACCTGCAGATACTCCGATCACACCATCAAATGTAATGCCGTTTTCCATAAATACATCCAGCACTCCGGCCGTATAAATACCTCTCATACCGCCGCCTTCTAACACCAGTCCTGTCTTTTTTTCTTTCATAATCTATTCTTCCGGCTCTGAAACCGGCTCCTCTTTCTGTTCTGTCTCTTCTTCTGTCGTATTTTCTGTTTCTGTCTCCTGGACCACATTTTCTGCTGCTTCCGTCTTTTTTTCCTCTGTGGTCTCTTTTACAGGCTCTTTTGCTGTTTCTTCCTGGACAAAACCATCCTCTGTCACAGCAATGTGCTGTTCCTCTGTCCCATCTTCTTCCTTCTGGATCGGTGTACCGCACTTACTGCAGAAAGAATCACCCTTTTTCACAGCAGCACCGCAGCAGGGACATTTTTCCGTAGTATCCAGCTGGCTGAGTTTTTTCTCTAACTCTGCCACATGAACCATGGCACTTTCGATCTCCGGGAAGAATATTTTGTATTCATCTTCCGAATCATCTCTGTGGTTTTTAAAATACACTGCACCAATTGCAGCATACAGTTCATTGATCTTCTGCTTTTCCCCCCGGATCTGGGCCTTTAACTGAAGCACCTGTGCAGCATCTTTTGCCTTTCTTGCAGCTTCTTTTCCATAACCGGTCAGATTTTTACTGATCTCATCAAAGAATGTCATACTGTTCACGCTCCTTCTTCTTTTTCGCTCATTATAGACCATTAGAAACAGGAATGTCAACGGCAGAAAAAACAGCGGATATAAGATCTCAATTTCCCATATCCGCTGTTTTTGATCTTCAAAAAAGCCACTTTTTTAATGCTTATAAAAGCTTATGCAAGTTTTTCTTCATTACTATGTTTTAATTCAGCCTTCTTCTGGAACAGTTCCTTACCAGATGTGTATACAATGATCACACCAAGGACCATTAACAGGATGGCAATGATCAGCTGCAGTCCTTCTACCATAAATACAGCAGTTCCTGCGCCAAATGCATTAACCAGGGCAATTGTTCTTTCAACCAGTGCAGTAAAGGTTACGCAGAGCATGATGATCAGTGGCGGGAACAATGTCTTGTTCTCTCTTCCTGTCACCTTTAAGAATACACATAAAGTGATCAGTACCAGGGCACTTAACAGCTGGTTTGCACTTCCGAACAGAGGCCAGATATTTGAATATCCGATCTTTGTTAAGATAAAGCCGCATACCAGAGTAATAACAGTTGAGAAATATTTATTACAGAATAACTTTCTCCAGCCTTCTGCATGTTCCATATCATCTACACTAAACAGTTCCTGGAAGGACATACGTCCGATACGTGCTACAGAGTCAAGGCTTGTAAGCGCCAGGGCAGATACACACATAGTCATAAAGCACTGTGCTACATAAACCGGGATACCGAACATTTCCAGGAAACCTGCAACACCTGCAGAGAAGATCTGGAATGGGGTTCCTGTTGCAGCAGTTCCGTCAGCAGCTGCAGCAGCACCTGCTACGCAGAGAGCCAGAACAGCTAATAAGCTTTCCAGTACCATTGCACCATAACCAACCTTTAACATATCCTTTTCATTGGAAATGGTCTTAGAAGAGGTACCGGAGGAAACCAGGCTATGGAAACCGGAAACAGCACCACATGCAACAGTTACAAACAGGATCGGGAACATATCTCCCATTTTTGCGTTCTTAAATCCAGTATAAAATGGAAGGTTCATAGTTGGATGAGCAACTAACAGACCTACAACAGCACCGATGATCATTCCTGCAAACATAAATGTGGTCATATAATCACGAGGCTGCATTAAAAGCCACATTGGCATTACAGCTGCCATAAAGATATAAGCAAAGGTCAGATAAGACCAGGTATCTTTTCCGGCTACTAACGGGAAAGCCATACCGATTGCCAGTGCTGCAATGGTGCATGCAAGTCCGGCAGCTGTTTCTTTCCAGCCGGTGAGATGTAAATGCTTCTGCATTACGCCAAATACCATGGCAAATACGATGAATAACAGGGAAATAGAACCGGCTGCGCCGTTTGTCTGTGCTGCAGCAGACAGCTCTGTTACACCATCCTTTACAGTATAAGCGTTAAATGTACCTGCTACCATGTCTGCAAATGCTGCAATAACGATCAGGGTAAACAGCCAGCAGAACAATAAAAACAGCTTACGTCCGGTCTTGCCAATATACTTTTCGATCAGAAGTCCCATAGACTTTCCTTCGTTCTTAACACTGGCGTACAGAGCGCCGAAGTCTGTAACAGCGCCGAAGAAAATACCACCGATGATGACCCATAAAAGTACGGGAAGCCAGCCAAATGCTGCCGCCTGGATAGCTCCGGTCACAGGGCCTGCGCCTGCGATGGATGAAAACTGATGGGCAAAAACAGTCCAGCCGTCTGTAGGAACATAGTCCTGTCCGTCTTCCTTAGCAACTGCCGGTGTCTTGGCTTTTGGATCAATTCCCCACTTATTAGCCAGCCAGCGGCCATATAATGTGTAGCCTGCAAAGAGGCATACAGCTGCGATCAAAACAATTACAAGTGTATTCATAATCTTTACTCTCCTCTCATGTAATTCTGTGGTCTAGTACATCGTATTAATTCAATGTAAAACATCCAACTGCCATTTTCCGTAATCGGATCACTAACCGAAAGTTTTATCGCCAAATGTCTATGTGTCCTTGCATACCTGCACACAGTCCCCATAGCCGCCTGGCAATGCTTACACAGTAAAAAAAGGCCCGTCTTCCCGAATATCCCAAATGGATACTCCCCAAGAAGACGAAGCCCCAAAACTCCGCGTTACCACTTCTTATTGCCGGTTTTCACCAGCCACTTAAGCCCTATCCTCCGACTCTCCGTTCAGACGAATAGGCTCCCTTTTAACGGCGGGATCCCGGTCTGTCTTACTGGCAGTTTCCTGTTTTCATACAGACTGCTTGCAGGTGATATCTTTTTTGCCGCGCTGCTTTCTCTCACCAACCGGAAGCTCTCTGCAATGCGTAGGTGGCAAAAAAGTGTTATCCTGTTCTTCGCATTTGAATGTCAAACTCTTGAATAGTTGTCATTATAGTCTCTTTTTTTCATTTGTCAATTCCCTGTGTTTATACTTTCTTTATATTTTCTATATCTAAATTTTATAAAATATATTCCTACAGGTTCTAATAACCTGTTAAAGTCCTATGTTTTTAAGATTCAACGTGAATTTAACTAGGAATTTTCTTCTATTTGAATTATAATATCTACAGATTTTTCAAAGAGCTTCTTACAAAATTTTCATTTTTTTCAATTTTAAAAAGATTTTTAAAGAGAGGATTTAAACCATTATGAACGACTCACACAAGCAGACACCTAAAAAAATGGCCCATGGATCCGGTCACTCCATTGCAACCTGCTTCGGGGTTATTGGCTGGCTCTTTCATGGCATACTGTCTGTGATCACCGCCGGTCTTATTATCATGGCGATCGTCGGCCTTCTGATCTATGCAAAAGCAAAGCCGGAGCTGGATAAATGCCGTGAGATCGCCTATGACAAACTGGCGCAGATGGAACGGTCCGATTTTTCCATGCTCTCTGATACCCTCATTTATGATAAGGACGGAAAACAGATCGGGCTTATTAATGCAGGCCATTATCAATATGTAGATATCAGTAAGATCAGCATGAACCTGCAAAACGGCTATATTGCCCAGGAGGACCGCCGCTTTAAGAGTCATGGCGGTGTAGACTGGATAGCAACCTTCCGCGCCGGTCTCGCCTTGGTCAAGCACGGCGGCCATGTGACCCAGGGAGGCAGTACCATTACCCAGCAGGTGATCAAAAATACATATCTTACCCAGGAGCGTACCTTTACAAGAAAGATCGTTGAGATCCTTCTTGCACCTGAGATTGAGAAAAAATACTCCAAAGCAGACATTATGGAGTTTTACTGCAATACCAATTTCTATGGCCACCAGTGTTATGGTGTAGAAGCTGCCAGTCTGTATTACTTCGGAAAACATGCCAGCGATCTGGCTCCGGAAGAAGCAGCCATCCTCATTGGTATCAGCAACAGTCCCTCTGCCTATGATCCGGTAGCCCATCCGGACGCCTCCAAAGAAAAGCGGAATGATGTTTTAGACAGTATGAAGGATGTAGGCTATCTCTCTGAGGAGGATTACGAAAGCGCCGTAAATGCCCCCTTTAAGATTGTACAGCAGGAATCTGAGGGAACCGACGAAAATTACCAGAGCAGCTACGCCATCCACTGCGCAGCCCTGGAACTGATGAAAAAGGACAATTTCCAGTTCCAGTATGTATTTAAAGATAAAGAAGATTATACACAGTATACAGACCGGTATACAGCAGCTTATTCTGAAAAATCCGACCTAATCCGCGGCGGAGGCTTTAAGATCTATACTTCATTGGACAGCCAGCTGCAAGGCCAGCTCCAGGTCCAGATCGACCAGTCTCTTTCCGGCTTTACAGAGCTTCAGGATAATGGCAAATTTGCCCTTCAGGGCGCCGGTGTTATTGTAGATAATAAAACCAACTACGTAGTTGCCATTGTGGGCGGCCGTGGAACAGAGGATAAATTTAACAGAGCCTATTTAAGTGCCAGACAGCCCGGAAGTACCATAAAGCCTTTGATCGACTATGGCCCTGCTTTTGATACCGGTGAATATTATCCTACACGAATTGTAAATGACCACAAGTGGAACGACGGTCCTTCCAACAGCGGCGGCCGCTATTTTGGAAATGTAACAGTCCGCGAAGCCTTAAACCGAAGCTTAAATACAGTTGCATGGCAGATTTTAGAGGACATCGGTATTGATTACGGTCTGGATTACCTGGGAGAAATGCAGTTCCAGAAGCTGACTTATGTGGATAATAACGTTCCTTCCTTAAGTATCGGCGGTTTCACCAACGGTGTCCGGGTTGTAGATATGGCAAAGGGCTACAGCACCCTTGCAAACGGCGGTGTATACAATGACCGCACCTGTATTACAAAGATCATTCATGAACACGACGGTGAACTGACTAAGGACTTAAAGCCCTCTGCACACCAGGTCTACAGAGATGATTCTGCATTTATGCTTACAGACGTTTTAAAGGGCACTTTCACTGCTTCCTACGGCACCGGTCAGGGACTGGGACTGGACAATGATATGCCGGCAGCCGGAAAAACCGGTACTACCAACAGCAGCAAGGATACCTGGTTCTGCGGCTACACCCGTTATTACACCACTGCCATCTGGGTCGGCTATGATATACCAAGAAATATGCCTGGTATCTATGGTGCTACCTATGCAGGAAGGATCTGGAAATCTGTAATGGATCAGATCCACGAAGGCCTGGAACCCTGGGACTGGATACAGCCTGAAACTGTAGAACGAAAGGTGGACACAAAAACAGGCATTGAAGACTATTTCAGCACCACAGCCCAATTCCGCGCAGAGCAGAGTCTTCATGAAAAAGAGCAGGAGCAATTAGAGACCAGTCTTCAGGCTTCTGTAGATGCTTTTATGGAAAAAGAGATCACATCTGTAGAAGATACCTATACTGTAACAGATGAATACAACAGCATTACTTCCAAACTGTCTCTGTTAGACGACGGGGAACTTCGCGCCAGCCTTTTAGAGAAGGCTGAAAGCCGGTATGACTATTTTAAGGAGATCATTGCCGGTATGGGCGATGAGATCAGCCGGTATGAGGCTGTTCAGGCAGAGGAAAAGAAACTGGCCCAGGAACAGGCTGCAAAAGATGCAGAAAACAAGCGGGCCCAGGAAGAAAAGAATGTAAAGAAGCAGACCTTCATGCAGGCCTTAGAGCGGATCGAAAATCTGGAATACCAGGAAATGGATGCCCAGGATCTGGTATCTGACGCTATCGACAAGCTTTCCCTTGTTACAGGAGATGAGGAGGAAGCTTCCCTTTCCGCAAGACTTCAGTCTGCTATCTCCCGTATCACCACGCTTCCTACTGAAAGTGAGTGGAATGCCGCACAGACAGAAAAAGAGGCAGAAGCAGCCCAGAAAGAAAGCCAGGCGCAGATGCAGGTACAGTCCCAGCAGCACCAGCTCCGCTCTGCTTTAAGCAAAGAACAATACAAATGGAACAATGCAGAAATCTATGGACCAGGAGGCAGAGGCGATGAAAACTAAGAAAATGCTTTGGCCGTGGGCTAAGCGAATGGTAATGGGTGAAACCAAAGCTTCCAGACGGCATACTGCCGGATCAGAAAATACTGACTCCGGTTTTAGGGATGATACAGAACCTTCCTATGATTCCCGCCCCATTGAGATCAATGAATGGTTCCACACCTTCATGTGCATGAATATTCCCATTTACGGCTGGTTCTATCTGAAAAAGCTGGCCCACCAGCATTCGCACAACAAAATGCAGGACTTTGCAAGAGCTTATCTGTACTATAAAATGGTCTTTCTTGCAATATCACTGGTAATTGTGATCTTGCTGCTGATCATAGGTATTTTCAGCATTAATAAATTATTTGCATATATGGAATTACTATGATACCAGTGTACCGGCAAATTGATTTCTAAAGCAATATATTTCCAAGTCTGATCCATTTTTATGAGTCAAACTTTGGATTTAGTTCAATAGGGTCCGAAAGGGCTCC